>Ga0209379_10000031_pt1 | contig 269406 bp, 240 predicted proteins | sample tdDd001_FD_187124 | JGI IMG/M metagenome (GOLD analysis project Ga0209379, IMG submission 187124) | Marine sediment microbial communities from the Atlantic coast under amendment with organic carbon and nitrate - tdDd00.1 (SPAdes)... | ecosystem: Environmental > Aquatic > Marine > Coastal >... | reverse complement strand
TCATAGTATGAGAAAGACATTTGGTTATCATTTATACCAAAAGACAAAAGATATCGTATTAGTTAAAGAATTGCTCTCACATAGTGATATTGAGATTACAAAAAGATATATTGGATTGGTTCAGAGAACAAAAGATGTAGCAGTAAATGACTTATCATTTTAGGCTACTTTTTTAGTTTTTTGTTGAAAATTAAGTTGGTTACAATAAGGTCACAACTAACTCATGGTTTTGTTTTTCAGACATTATATAGTAGGAAGTTGAAAAGGTGAGTATTATACAATGTAGCGATATAACAAACTCAAATCATCAAAAATGCCCATTCTTGGCGATTTACTGTGCATATTTTAGGGAAACTGAAATCTTTGTTTTGGTGACATATGATGGAAATTAGGTTAAAAATAGCATAATTTTCGAAAGGTAAATAATCGCTGAAAGTAAGTGTTATCAACAAAAACAATGAATTGATAAAATATTAACAAATTCATATGGAAATAAATAGAAGAAAAACACTGAAATTATGAAAAAGGAGGCAGTATGCCAAAGAAAGTTTGTCCAGGTAAAGGATGTAATAATTTAATAGGAATGAAAGAAAAAAGATGTTCATCATGTGCAGGATCTTATGCAGTTGAAAAAGCTGAGCATAATAGAAGATATAATGCTAAGAAGAGGAACTCTAAGACAGCTAAGTTTTATTCATCAGTACCATGGAAAAAGATGAGAGAGGTTGTTATTACAAGAGATGCACACTTGTGCATTAACTGTCTTGACAAAGGTAACATCCAATCGGCTGTATTAGTACATCATATAATCGAGACCTCTAAGACATTAGAATTTGCATTACGGAAAGATAATTTGATTAGTCTTTGTGATCAATGTCATAGAGATGTACATGCAGCATATAATGTGAATATAGAAAAAGAACAACAAAGATTACGTAACCTCTTGCCTTATGATTAAGGCAGGGGGTCTCTTTAAGTTTAGGGCTATTTCCGTATCATCGCAGCCCCTATTCAAAAATTATTTTCCTCGTTTTCTGTATAAGAAGGGGGAAACTCAAAAAAGTGATGTAAAGTGACTCTCCAAATCTATTCATTTAATAATATTACTGTTGCGTTTCCCATTCCAGATTTGAAAGAATCCTCAAATCAAATATCTGTATATTTTGATATATCAGAATGTGTAGCATTCCCCTTTGAAAGATAATAAATGTACTTCTTGTTTTGCAGTTATCATTTAGGATGTGAAATAGTTGAATAGAAGAAAGTCGACTCAATGAGTCGTTTATTCTACCTAAGAAGTTTTGTTTTTATGTCACTAATATCATCTTTTAGATCAGAAAGTATAGAAAACTTTTCTGTTAATTCCTGAATAATTTTTTGATAATTTTGTTCTCTTTCCTCTTGCCTTAAATCTCTTTTGTCTTGCTTTTTTATAATATAGAATATTAAGGCAACAGATAGTGCTACCCATATTCCTTCGGTACTAACCAAATCCATGAATATGCTCTCCATTAAACAACCTCCTCAAATTGATCTCGTAATATTGATAGGGCTTTAGTTCGCTGTTTGTGAACTGCTTGTCTACTAATGTCCAATTCTTTTGAGATTTCCTCATCTGAGCAATTATCAATATATCTCATAATCATAATCATTTTTTGTTTTGGATTTAGAACTTTTATTAAGTCATGGAAAAACAAAAGTGTAGAATCACTTGAGTCGACACTTATTTCCTCAATCATTTCTGTTGGTATTATTTCAAATTTCCTTACTCGATTCTTCCTAAATAAATCTATTCTTGTATATCTAAGTTTTCTTACTATGTAATATATAATTAATGGATCATCTGCGTCAACAGGCAGAGCTTTTAATATACTACCCATTTGTTCTATCATGGATATAATCAAATCAGTCTTAGCCTCATCGTAGTTCAACATTCTTGCATGTTTGTTGATTGAATTTTCAAACATTTTAATATATTTTTCAGTTGCCTCTTGATCTCCATTGTATCCTTTTAATATTGTTTCATATAGTTTCATTAAAGTACCCCCAAATCTACTTGTAGTAAGTAGAAACGAAGGCACTTAGAAATTTGTAAACTATATATTATTTTTTTATGCTACCCGAGGTATATCTTCTTTGTTTGCGAGTATTTGTGACCTTATATCATCATTCGTAAATACTGCAATATCAACGCTTCCAGCCAACAAAACACCACATAACATTAAAACAATAATTTTTTTCATTTTTCTTCTCCTCGCATATTGTGAATACCAACAACTTAATTTTAGATAGATTTAGATGAAGTGGGTATACGAACGAAATCTGAATAACTGAAATTGTTTAACCTTTCATAATATTTACAATTTTGTTTGCATAATGTCATTATATTGTGGTTTGATGTATAATTATTTTGGGAGGTAAGAGTTTGTGTTTTATAGTTATGATAAAAAAATTTTGGGTATCGAGTTTAAGAAATTACGCGACGATGCTCGATTGACAAGAGAGAGGACTTCAGAAATAACCAATGTTAGTATTGATACAATAAGACGTATAGAAAAAGGAGAAGTAATTCCAAGATATGATACTTTGTTAATGCTGTCAGAAGCTTATAAGAAAGATTTAGTATCATTTATGAGATTTCTTACGCCGTCTTATGAACTAAATTCATATTATGAAAGCATGGATAAATTGATAATTAAATATGATAAGAGTCAACTTAACGAAATGGAAGAAAATTTAAAAAAACTATTGAATTGGGTAGGGCGAACACAGTTTTGCAACCAAAATGAAATTGAGCAATTATTATTAGTTACCTCTTCGCTAGAACATTATTACGCTGAACGCTATGTATTATCATTTGAAGATGCAATAAATGGCTTAAAGGTAGGAATACCTAATTTTGATGTTGAAGAATTAGAGTGCTATAGATACAATATTCTAGAAAAAAGACTTCTGACAGTCTTGAGTATTAATTATTCAATGCTAGGAGAATTTGAAGTTGCAAACAAAATACTATTAGTAATATTTAACGATATGATAGAAGCTTTGGCATCAAACATTGATGAGTTGAAAATAATTCTAAAAGTAATTTTTAATATATCATATAACTATCATAGACTATCTAATAATGATGATGCTTATAAGTTTGCTAACATAGGTATTATTCTATGTATTGAGAATGATCTAAGTTATTTAATGGGTCATTTAATGTTTAGAAAAGGGGTCGCAGAGTACTTTATGGGTAATGATAATTACATTTTCACTTTAAGAAACTGTATCCGTCATTTAAAGAATTATGAAATGTTTAGACTAGCTGATCTCTATGTAAAGTCACTTGCCGAAAATTATAAAATATATCTAGAAGACGACTGATGTTTGTTTGATTCTAAAATATTACATTTTTGTGACAAGTTTGCCTTTAAAGCTATTTTTTTATCCAACATGATAAAATGATTGTATATAATGTGTAGTCATAAGATGAAATGAAGAATGGAGTTATTATGCGTAAAGACCACTTGTTTAAGAAATTTTCACTGATATTGTTTGCTTTTGCAGGAGTTGTAGCACTAAGTGAAGGGGTGTTTTCTAACCTTGATAATATGTTCTACCCAATATTTATTTTGGGTATAGGGTCGTATTTCTTTTCAATCTATAATAATTTAATAGATAATTCGAGACTAAATATTATTGAATACTTTGGTGTTTTAGTTTATTTTGTATCATTTTTAGTATCATTTAGTGGTTATTCTTACTGGTACTATACAATCGCTTTTCTAACGACGAGTTGCGTTGTTATGTATTTTTCTTATAAAAGACGAGCAATAAAGCTATAGTAAATGGTAACCAAGCAAAAAAAGGATTACACCATATGGCATAATCCTCCTTTGCTTATCTGTAAAAACCTCTAATAATTACATCTTTAACTAACCATGCATTTGGATCTGAGTCATCAAACCATTGTACAATTTCAACTTTAGCTAAAGAATAGTAAGTACTTGTTTGTAAGTAGTTACGTGTTGCTTTAAGATTATTGATAAGATCTTCTAATTCGCCAGCTTCATAACCAATTAGACCAGCGCCAGCAGCTCCACCTAAACCTACAGCAATTGCATAGCCAGCTGGTGGGCTTGCTAATGTAACCACAACAGTAAGAATAGCTAAACCGATGTTAACTACTGTTTGCAATCCAGAACCTACAGATTGGCCTTTTTCTAACTCAATGATAAGATCTGTTAGCTGTTGCTCATTCATGTAATCCGTATACTTTTTAATAACGCTCATATTCTTTCTCCTTTTGTAATAATATTTTGCTATTGTCGACTTTAGCACCTACGCTTATATATACGAGTGAATTTCAGAATGTGTAAACCTAGTTTTAATATTTAAATGTTTCAGAGTTGAGTATTACTGTTGTTCTAAGAAAAAAGTTTTGTAATGATTAAGTGTCTAAATTTGATCAAATAATTAGATGACACTACAATGAATAAATCATTCATAATTGAGTTTTCCGGAGTGACTCGCTACAAAGATAACAGCTAGAATAAATGTCAGAGAATATAGTATGCTAAGAGATTTAGTTACATAAATAGAAATCTAGGCGGCAGTATCAACATTCTTACATCACTCATAAGGCTATTTATTGATGTGATAAAATCTATTTTGTTTTAGTTTTTTTAGTGTATTGCTATTTGATTAAGATAGTTATTAAAAATCATCAAAACATAGGTAAGTTATGTTTTGATGATTTTTGTTAAATAAACACAAGTAATTCATACTTATTCAAGGTTTTTCTTTATAAAATGTTTGCAATGCCCATTTATTGGTAATGTATAAATAGGTTGTATTATCAATTTAATGAGGAGGAACTATGAAAAATTATTATTGGGATGGTGAATCAGCGAGTTTCCTAGAAACGACTGCCATTAAATCGGTAGGAGAATCACATGGTTACAAAAAGGTTAAAATAGGTGATCCTTTAATAATTCAGTACTTGAGATTTAACTTAATGAATGCTAAGTTAACAGAGGAAAAGAAGAATGAAATAATTATAACAACGCGAGTTAAAGAAGGACCACAAATGGAGATAGCTCCTGAAATGGTGAACTACTTCAAAATGGGTATAAAAGCTCCTAAAGGATATCTATCAGTATCAGATATTGGAGCAGGAACATATGGTCATAAATTATGTTATTACGACGAACATTATAAAGGCCAGGATATCAAGTTAACAGTTCAAGCTCTTGAACTTGATAGTATAAAGAAGAATGAAATTGAGTTTATGCAAAATACAATTTCATCATTTAGTGAGTTACCATACATATCTTCTGTAAAATTACCAGACGGAATGATTAGTAATCTTGTTTTGTTAGGAAGTAATATCTATAATTTTATCAATAGAGATGATGTACTGATTGATAATCATGATATAGATTTATACTTTAAGCCAGTGAATCAACCAACATTGAAAAGTGGCAGATATGTATTAATCCAGGATGATTACATAAATATTAAGGATTATAAACTCACTGATGATAATCAGTTAATGAGACTTGATGGTATTGATAACTCGATCACTTATGTAGTCTTACAAGTGAATAATAAGAAACATAGTCAATATAAAGATTTCAAGTTGTATCAATCAGCTTCAAAATATTTGTCGCTTATTAATAAGAATAATAACATGCAAGCGTATGTTGACAATATTACAAAAATGGCTGATGATTATAACGATGTTGATATGATGATGAAAGCAGATAAAATAGTGAATAAATATGACGCCAAGTATGAAAACATAAAAAGAGATGATCGAGAATTGTTGAAAGCTTATATTAACAGTATGTCTGATAACATGAAACCTAAATATGATGATATTATGAAGCTACTATAATAAATCGATATAAGAAATTTCGAATAATTTACGACAAAATCGAGATTGAATCATGATTGTCTCAGTTGTATTTAACCACAAATAGATTTTGATTAGAAGAATGATACTATTGCTTTGTTATTTAGCTATAATTAATGATTGTCAAAATTAATAGAATAATATCATGATATTTACAACCCTAATAGGAACGACACATATGGATTTAAGAGAAAATTTATAGTGAAATAAAATCAAAAACATCATCCGTGAATGATGTTTTTTTGTACATTTATACAAAGCATTAAAAATTCCAGAAGGGGTTAAATTCTGTGTATCGATGCTGTCATGGAAATGGAAAATAATCATATTGCTGATATTTAGATAAATCTATATATTTGAACGGCAATAAAATCATCTGATAAATGTAATGTTACGTTTTCTGATAGTGTTACATTTTTAATTGAATATTCTGCCTCATAATTAGTAAGAAGGAAATGGTGTGATGGGAATGTTACAGTATTATCCATTATGTTGCATTTTTGATGAAAATTGATTATGAATGTAAATTAGTTTCATTTACTTGGAATTTATGATAGTATTTTCATATAAAAATAATACCAAATGAATGGAGAAGCAGATGGATTCTAATCAACTAAAAAATGCAAATATTGAACAATGTAAGGATTTAATATTATTGATTGAGGATACAAATAATATTAGAGTATCTTCGGTAACTTTAGGGATAGATCAAATATTACAGCATAACATGGAGGATGAATTTCAAGAGGTTTCAAATGAAATAAAGGAAATAGTTTATTCTAAGTTAATAGAAATAGATTTGCAGACTTATGATGAATATGCTGAAGTCGATTATATAAACGAAGATGGGTTTGGCGTGACTTCAGATAGTCCTCATAGATCATATTACGTTGACGTCGATGAGGGAGAGATTTACGAAAACTCTTATAATTATATCAATAAGATTGCACGTTACATTTACGATGATTGTAAGTCGATTTATTATAATGGTTATTATGAGACAATCGTTCAGACTAATGATTGGAGATATGAATATTTAGGATTATTATTAAAAGGTAATTGTTCTAATGATAAAGATGTTATCTACGAGGTAAGTCCTATATCAAATGATTTCCTAAACATCATCAATATTAATGAAAACTATAATGAAGATTTTTTTAATATTGAAGAGGGAATATCACTCAAAGTTTGGAATATAGATAAGAAATTTGATTATACACCGATGAATCCTGAATTTAAACCATTTGTTACCCGATTAGTTCATTCTATTTTATTTGAGATTTCAAAAAATCATTCTGTGGAAATAAAGATGTCTAGTTTTGATTATGACCTTGATGATATAGAAGAAGAGGTTGAAGGATTAGAGTCAGAATTTAATGTTGAGATTTGTAAACTCAACAAGGAATATGATTCTGACTTACTAGAATACTATTATGAAGCTAGCTTAATGGATGAAGGTGAATTCCAATATATAGCATATTATAGAGTTATTGAATGCATATTTGATGAAGTTTACAGAGCTCAAACGATATCAGATATTAAAAGCATTGTAAATTCTGAAGGTTTTTCAACTTACTCAGACTCAGACTTAGGTATGATTGTTGAGTTAGTTGAAAAATATCAGAAGGACAAGAATGATAAAGAAAAAATAAGACTAGTATTTGAAAAGTATTTGAAAGGTAACTTAAGAGATGAAGCATTCCTATATTCTAATAAAGAAGTAATTGATATACTTATTAATGACTTAAAACTTATTAAGAAACCTAGTGAGTTTAAAGACATGCAAAAGATAGGTAATATTATATACGATTTTAGATGCCAATGTACACATTCAAATCGTACTTATTCTAAGAAAACAGTTGATGTTGATTCTGAAGGTCTTAAGAACTATATTAGATTAATAAAAAAAGTATGTCAAAGAATAATTACCTCTTTTGAATAATAACAGAATATGTTAATAGGTTCTTTGTGGTAGTTATTCTTGTTAGCGGGTAAGAGACGCCCAAAATTTTCTTAGATAGAATTTTTTTTTATTGCCATTTCCGTTTCAATTTATATGATCATTCTGTCAAAATCGACCAAACGAAATCCTTCTGATTCGTAATATATAAGTAGAGGTATAATAACCTTTGCTTATTTTTATATAATGAAGTGATTGGCTAACGTAATTTCTGATTGGGATTGTACGCCCAGCTACAAATGTGTTAGCCAACCTTCATTATCCAGCGTTCGATTAAGCAAGTTGGGATGACTAGATCACTCCCGTTTAACTCACGAATATGAATGGATCCTGAAGTGTTGGAGTCAACTAATTATTCAAAGGAGGTAAAAAATGATTGCTGTTGGAATTGATGTTTCAAAGTACAAAAGTACAGTTGCAATACTCAATTGTGATAGAAGTATTAGAGCTAAACCTTTCAATGTGCAACATAATCAAACTGAGATGAATGTACTAGTAGATTATCTAAAAAGTCTGGATGAGGAACTTATAATATTAATGGAGTACACGGGTCACTACCATTATCCAGTACTGAAGAAACTACAAGAAGAAGGTTTTCAAGTATGTATGGCTAATCCATATCAAATGAAAAAGTATGGAGATGTAGAAATCCATAAGTCTAAGACTGATAAAAAAGATGCTATTAGGATTGCAACATTTGCATTAGAAAAATCATATTTGCTAACACCGTATAGCCCTTTAGAGCAAAAATTTGATGACTTAAAATTCTTGTCTCGTCAATACAATCAAAGAATATCATATTTAACTAAGTTAAAAGTGCAATTACTTAATTTATTAGATGAAACTATGGCAGGCATAACAAAAGAACTGAAATTTAGAAGTCGACATCCAGAAAGTTGTGTTTTACTGCTTTTCATAAAAAGATATGGATCTTATGATGTCATAAATAAGATGGGGAAAAGTCGATTTCTAGCAACGTATGCAACATTAATGAAAAAAACAAAAAATCGTTATGCACCAAGAAAAGGCTTAGTTATATTTGAACAAGCTAAGGACAGTATAACAACAAGAGGAGACAATGATTATATTTTGTCTGTACAGAATCAACTTGTTGATTTATTATCCAGTGCACAAAATGCAGCAGACGAAGAAATCTATCTGATGCAAAATATAGCAAAGACAATACCAGAGTATAAAATACTAAGAGCAATGAATGGAGTTGGTGATCGTTTAGGTCCTGTTATATTAGCTGAAATTGGTGATATATGGAGATTTCATAGTGCCAAAGCTCTTAACTCATTTGCTGGTAATGATGCTCCTCCATACCAATCAGGTCAGTTTGAAAGTAAGAATCGTCATATATCAGAACGTGGTAGCGCTATACTTAGAAAAGTGTGCTATGAAGTCATGCAGTGTTTGAAAGCATCCAAACCAGAAGATGATCCAATTTACCTATTCATGATAAAAAAGGAGCTAGAAGGGAAGCCGCTAAAAGTTGCTAAGATGGCAGGGGTAAATAAATTTCTACGGATATTTTATGCTCGTGCGATGGAACTTTATAGTTAAATCGAAAAGCTAGTAATTATTTTATTTAAAATCTGCTAAAAGTAGGTTTATTAAGGTTGCCCATTTATTAGGCAAATAATATAAAAAAAATAAACTTTGGGCTTGACAAACATTAGCAAGATTTGTAGGGCTGTGTGCGACTAGCACTTGAAATAATAGTATAAGGTACATCTTGGGCTGTCTAAGCAAAAGCTTTTGGACTACTCTATCCATATGGAGTAACTCTATCTATAGGTGCGTTGGTGGCAACACTGGGGTGCTAAGCCATGGTGACAATGCAAATAATCTGCTAGCCTAAAGTGGTGATATTGCTAGAGTAAAAGTTTTACTATGGTTAAATTAAATGAACTTCTGTAAGCTCCGTTAACAAAGAATAGAGAAATAGGCTGTTACTCTGTTACCAAAAGGTACGAGACTGAGATTTCAGGACTTTTCCCGTCTGAGATCATATGGATAAATAGCTCTGGAGTATAGGAAGAACCTAAGGTAAAACGAATTGGATAAGGTGTACAACTAGGTAAGACTGATGAACTCCTGTAAGGGTAGGCAATCTGTAAAGAAAGCACAACGTTCAGCGGTTATAGGAAGGCTAGAGAAAGCGAATGCTATTATGTAATGTAATAGATAATGGTTCAAAATTTGCCATAATCTGAAAGGATGCAGACTTCTAGTTGGGTCGTTTGAGGCAAAAAAAGGTTAGAAACTTTATGAATGTAGGAAAGCCAAAAGAGCTAGTACACGGGCGCTTATAGACTCTTAATGAGTGTTTATAGACTTTGAATCTTGGATTGCTAAAGTTGTTTAAAATAATTTGCCAAGGCTTTAGACGCCTTGGTTACAAATGGCTTGAGCCGTGTGACGTAAAAGTGTCATGCACGGTTCTTATGGTAGGTTAGGAGAGGCAACTCTCCTAACCTACCATACTTTAATATTATTGAAATGGTATTATTTTAAATATAGTAAAATTCTAAACATTAGCAAGAAGAAAAAATGTAATTCAAAATCTAACAGAATTACCAGTTTGTTAATTTATTCACCTTTCAACAAGTCTAAGGCAACAAAATAATATTAGAAGAGTCCTTGTAAAGTAGTTATGAAAATATAATTAATGTATAATTAGTTGAAATAAAATTAATCAAACTATTTAATCTTAGGAGGGCATAACTTGAAAGATATATTGAGTTTTTTATACTTGAATAAAGAATGGCTTTTTAGTGGACTGGGGATAATTTCATTAACAGTGTTTGTGAAATTTTTCGTTAGTAATAAAAATGAGCCGATTGATCCAAAGTTTCATGTAACAGGAAGTAATCATACAATTATTAATGGAAATTCAAATGAGATATCAAATACAAAGGCTGAGATATGTAAGAATGAGTTAACACAAGTTGATTTATATGTTCATACTGAAAATAATGTTGAAGATGATTCCAATGAGTTGTTAGACACCGAACTCTCTTTTAAGCAAAATACTGATGGGTTTAGTAAAGTAAATGTTAAATTATTGAACGAAATGTCATCTGAAGTTTTTATAAGTCAAATAGATTATCGCATTAGAAATTACAAAGAGATTAATGTCCTCAGATTTGAATACGAGATGGAAATGCTTGATGATACGATTGTTTTGTTAGCGAAAAATATTGGATGGGGTGAAATTGATAATTGTAAATTTGATGTAAAACTTAGTATCAATAGTTATTCAAGTTCAGGAGTAGTTGTTAAAAGAACAGTGTTTTATAACTACAAGGTAAATAAGATTAACTCAGGGAAAGAACACAAAATTGCATCTATATCATCTAATATGATTTCAAAGGAAATAGCAATTATATCAGATGAACATAACATAGATGTTGAATTTGCAAATATTGAAGTCAGTGTAGCATGTGATGACGATTGCTATGCTAAATTAGGTTACTATAAAAAAATATTCACTAAGTATTCTATTCAATATAAAAATGGAACTATGCTCAAAAGTAATTCAAGTATAAGGTATTGTAGAAGTGCACCTGATTCAATCTATTCGACTCTGATTGATGTTAACTCAAGTTGTATATCATATAAATTATCCCGCGTAATTGATAAGAATTGTACAGATGAATTTGAAATTTATTTAGGTGCTAATAGAGCTTGTACATTTGAGTGTGAAATAGCTTTACATTACAATGGAAACAAAATATTATACTTGAACCCTTTGTTTTTAGAAGTCACTAGGAAAAACGATTCAAGAACAATAAATAAATATTATGATGGATGTACGATAGGTTTGAACGATAGAAAAATTGTATCTAGATTTAGGTCGCGTACTATAAAATAATCTTGTTGATATTTAGGTTTTCTAGAAATATGATAGACTATTTGTTACATAAGATACTATGTACAACAATAAAGACAATTATAGTTTTTTTATGTCGGGGGAAGTTGAATCAAAAAAATTGATTTTTGTTATAAATACTGAAACTGAGATACAGTATCTTTTTTCTGTAGTTCTTGGTGCATTAACATGAATGGCAGTTTTAATTGTGAGACCTGATGATTCATTAAAGTTGTAAGTTTTCTTAGAGGTAATCGAACTGAAAACTACTGTAGGAATAGTGAAGAAGTTGGTGATAAATATAATTGTACATATGGTTGTCCGGTTAATAAAGAAGGTCATTGTTTATGCTCCAAAGTTATGATGATTATGTTCCCAATCATGTAGACTGTTAGAAGTGGTGGAGATTTAGAGAACATCAGTGGCAATAGCAAATGTTGTAAGGATGTTGTTTGACTAGATGGCTGCGTTATGTTCAGGATTATAGCAACAAAACTTCGGAACGAGAATTTTTATACGGGAAAGTATTTTGAGTAAATACAAGTTCATCCCTACATATTGAAAGTTATGGTGGAAGTGTCGCCATTCTTCCGTCATCTACAGAGTTAACCAATGATATGATAAGTTAAATGAAGTAATGATACGATTTAGTGTATTGATAATATTCTGGATAATTACTATTTTTATATGTACAAAAGTATTACTAGAATATGATATGACTTTAAAACTGAACACACCCCACATCTTAATACTAAGCTGATGCAATGTCGGAAATTCCGACATTTTTCCGACATAAGTGAAGTTATATCATGATAAAATGAGTTATACTTAGCTATATTTAAGTGATTTGATTCGTTAGAATGCTACTGAAATTCAGTGATTTTGCTATGTTTAGTAGTAATAAACTTGAAGAAGCTTTTATGATGATATACACAACTCATGTGGAAACTGTAGTTAAACTTTCGCTGAAACAACTGCGTTTCAAAGGTTCTACCATAGATGAATAGTATCATTATCCACTAACTTTCGACGAAAATGAAAATGTCGGAAGTTTTTAGTTTCCATAGTTGGATTAGATGATTAACTAGTTAAGGGCTGATTTAATACACTTACAGTTGTTAAGAACATATTCCTTGTACTAGAAGTCCAGAGAATTTATATTTCTAATGTGATGTACGCATGATAAATATATGTATTTATCAAATTATTTCCTCAGTATTGATTTTCAAGTATAAATTTCAAGCTATGATTATTCAATAACGGGATAGAATTAAAAAGATTTGAAATGGATTCGTTCATCATATTATATTATTCAATAATAATTATAACCATCTAATAACACAATTTGGTAGGTTTGCTAAATTTGGAAAATGTACTGTTGTTATATTGCAAATTAGTTTAGATCATTATTTATGAGAGAGTTATAATCTATATTTGATTTAATAACAAGATAGTACTTCTCATTTATTATAAGCAAATTACCTATAAATCTTATGTCATATTTCTTATTATCAATATCTAGATACATATTGAGAACTGTATTTGAATGACTTGATGCGGGCAACTTAATTATTGGTACAACATACGTTTCTTGCAAGAGATTGTCAAGTCTTACCTTAAATGAGTCTATATAGACCTCTGAATATTGAAGTGATGGTTTTAGATTCGGAGTGATTACACTTAACTGAACCTCGGTATACTCAGGTATTTCAGCAATGAGATCACTAGATTTTTGAGTCAGTACTACTATCACTAAAACCATTATTACTAGTACAATTAATATCTTTTGTTTCATAAAACCTCCATTTTGCAGTATTATTTTACCATAAAAAGTATATTTGAGAAAGTTGTATTATTATACAAATTCTGGATGTTTTGTTTGTATGCCTATAGTATCAAATAATAGTCTCACTTTTTCATTACCGTTCATATTAATTATGTTATATGTTAGTTTATTACCAAAATTTGATAAATGGTTTTATATGGTAACACTATATGATATTATTCAATTGGAGATTTATGGATAGTTCACAAATATGCGTGTTAGGGGCAATTATTAACTTAGCATAAGTTTTAAATCAATATAAGGATTATTTATCGTTTGTATATTGAGTGGAAAATTTCAAATGTTTTTATTGTCTGCTTACTCAAAACTCAATAAATATTGGAGACTCATTTCGCTTTGAAGTTAGAAATGTACAAGTTAAAGTATTGGAGATATAATAATCACTCAGCAGTTGCGATCTTCATTATTATAGAATTAGAAAGAATTTAAATTCTATTGTAGTTAAGATATGACCTAGGGAATTATGCTATAGTATTACCGACTCGATTTATGTAGGCTTCAGAGGAGGGCTAGCTTCAAGTTTTTGATATATGTTGTATATGATCAATGGAAAGGAGATATGATTATTATCTATAGTAATTATATGTGTGAATGTGAATAAAATGAGCGAAATAATTGATTTAAGTAAAAAAGGAAAAAAAAAATTAATAAGCATTATTGTAGTATCAACTATTTTACCTTCCATATCAACTTACATTTATAAGTTAATCGGAGATATTATAGATCTTGATATTCAAGAAAACCCAACTGCTTTCTGGATGATAGTTAAATTTATAATTGCTGCAAACTTGCTGTATTACTTCTTGACTAGGTTGAAAATCCAACTCCATGGGAACTTTACGCTTAATACTATAAGCGAGGTAAGGAAAAAGTTTTCTAGAAAAATTATTGAGAGTGATTTTAGTTACTTTGAGTCATCGACGCATGGTAAGTTTATTTCCTTGTACAACAATAACATAAATGGTTTGAAATTTCTGATAGAGGATATTCTGAGTCTAGTTTCAAATGTTCTAATTCTTGTGATAATGCTTAGTTATATAGCATTCAATAATATTGAGTTCTTATTATTTTCCACTGTTTCACTTTGTTTTAGCATCTATCTTGCAAATATTTTGGGTAAGACTTTGAATACATTAAGTAGGGATATATATGAGAATCAGTATATGGTAAGTCAAAGTATAGTTGATGGAATAAAGGGACATGAAGCTATAAGAATTCATAACTTACAACAACTGTTTAAAGAGAAGTTTAAGAAGCAATGTGATAACGTATTAGAGAAAAATTTGAAATTGGAAAAAAAGTTGGTATTTATTGGCGCAACAACGGTGTTACTAAATATAGTCCCAGTTGTTTTATGTATAGGTTATGGAAGCTATCTAGTTCAGAGACAGATTATTACGATAGGGGTCATGATTAGTTTTATTCCAATTGTCACTAAATTATCTCAGACTATTAGTAATATGTTCAGTTTGGGAGGTAATATTAAAGCACAATTCGTCATAATCGATGGTTTAAAAGAAGTCTTAGAAGCACCAACAGAAAGAGTACCTGTTGGTCCAATTAGACCATCAAAATCAGACATTGCTATCAATTTTAACTCAGTTTCGTTTGGATATAATACTAGTAGTGTGTTGAATGATGTAAGTTTTTCAATTAGAGAAGGCAAAAAAGTCGGTTTAGCAGGTCCTAGTGGTTGTGGAAAGACTACAGTTACTAAGCTCATAAGTGGATTGTACTCTACTCAGATGGGAGTTGTTTCAATTTATAATCAAGAAATAAATAGCTTAGATTTGAAAAGTGTTCGTGACATACTCACAGTAATTCCTCAGAAGACACATATATATCCATTGTCTTTAGAGGAAAATATTAAACTGGATAATAGAGTAATCAAAAAAAGTGAAATAGTAAATGCATTTCGAAGCATTAATTTAGATAAATTCATTGAAGAGCTAGATTTAGATGCTGATGAAAACAGATATGTTAATTTATCTGGTGGTGAGATTCAAAGGATTGGTATCGTAAGAGGTTTGTTAAACGATTCAAACATCTATATTTTTGATGAACCAACTGCTCAGTTAGATTTAGAAACCAAAGATAAAGTTATTAAAAAGATATTATCGTTAGAAAGCAAAACATATGTTATTGTATCTCACGATATTTCAGTATTAAAGGAAATGGATGAGGTTATTCTAATTGATAATGGAAAAGTTGTAGGAAAAGGTAATCATAATGAGTTGATGAAATCGAATAGTTTGTATAACAATTTTTGTATCAAAGGTAAGTTTAAAGGGAGGCCAGGATTTGACTAATATGCTAAAGCAAATTAATAGGTTGCTGGTTAATAATAAAGTAAGATTCACTTCGTATGTTTTTATAGACAGTGTTGTTCGTGTTGCACTATTTATTATTCAAGCATTAGTAATTAAAAGTGTTGTTGATAGTGTAATCGAAAATAATAATGAAAAACTGATAATTTCAATAATTTGTTTTGTGATTTTAGTTGGTCTTATTAGTGTGTTGGGACCAATTTCAAATTATGGAATGGTAAAAGTAATTAAGAAAGCAATTTATAGACTAAAATATGATGTATTTTCAATGTTAACTAATTTAGATATAGGTTTCTTCGACAATCACACAGATGGGGACTTAATATCCATATCACTTAATGATATAGAATATGTTGAACATATACTCTATTCTATTAGTAGTCTAATTTTCGCAATATTGTTTGGAGCTACATCAATGGTAATGATGTTTATCCTAAGTTGGGAGCTAACAATAATTATTGTTATAGTACAATTCGCTTACACAATTGGAGTAAAAAAGTTATCTAGGAATTTAACTGTGTATAATCAAGAAGTCGTTAGGAAACGAGGTAAATTAAATCAGATTATCGTTAGTACTATAGATAGTCTGGATTATATAAAAACATCACAATTGGAGAAGTACTGGATTAGTAAGTTTGAAAGCTTGGACAATAGTTATATTGCAGTGCAAAAGAATCTATTAAAAATAAACAAAAATATTTCGAGTTTAGGTATTTTAGTTGAAGGTCTTAATTTAGCAATAATAATTATTATTGGAATGTATGTTTTAAAGATGGGCACTGATGGAATAGGGAGTTTGATGGCTATTTTTCAGTTACAAACTGGAGTTTCGTTATTGTTCGAAAGTGTAAATCGAATATATCTAGATTTAAAAACTTCTAAAGTAAGTTTTGATAGAATAAATATGATATTAGATGAACCTGTTGAGAGTATAGAAAAATCAATTTACAAAGATAGAAAGTCTGAGGAGTGTGTAATAAAAATTCGTAACTTAGAATTCTCTTATTCAGGAATTTCTGAAAACATCTTCAACAATTTCAACTTGGATGTCAAAAGAGGTGAGATTATTGGGATTGTTGGGGAGAGTGGAGTTGGTAAAAGTACATTAGTCAAGCTCCTTTTAGGATATTATGAGGCTTATAATGGAAATATAAAGTTGTATGGACATGATATTTCGAGAATTTCTACACATAATTTAAGAAAATGGATTGCTTTCTCACCTCAAAAAACCTACTTATTTGATGGGACAGTCATGGAGAACATTCAGTATGGGAACTTAGATGCAACAGAAAATCAAATTTATGAAGCTACTAAATTAACTCAAGCACATGATTTTATACTTGAACTATGTGATGGATACAATACAAAACTTCGAAATAATGGACAAAATCTTTCAGAAGGGCAGAAACATAGAATTGGTTTGGCCAGGGCTCTTATTACGAACTGCGAAACTATTATTTTTGATGAGCCTACTGCATCTTTAGATAAAATTACATCATTTGAATTTGTTAAAGAGTTGAAAGAATATTGTAAAGATAAAACTGTGATATTGATTTCTCATGACTCACATTTAACAAGTTCACTAGATAGAATCGTGGACTTGGCAAATTACAAATTATAGTTTCATCATACAAGAGGAATAAAGTGAATGAGTTTAAAATTAGTGTTGATATAAAAATTACTGAATTGAACAAAAAAACTATTATTCTTAATGAAATGAATAGGATGTGTTTTCATTGAAAATACAGGTGCTTTCATCATAAAGTGTATAATCCAAAAATAACACTTATAATGAGATTGTTGAATTGTTAAGTAAAAAGTATAATGTGTGCATTGAAAAAGTTTTTAGCTTGTATAGCGAGCGGGAATTTAATGAATCAAAATATATTCAAATATTATTATTTTATCTTTCATCCTTGCACTGTGAGATAAGTTATATTAGATACGTTAGTTAGAAAAGAAATATAAATTAATTCCCTTTTCAAAGTATTTTATTTGCTCATCTGACCAAATAGTAATAATTTAGGAGGTTCTCATGAAAAAGAATAAAGCATTCAATACTATACTAGATAATATAAAAGTAGAACGTATTAAAATGACTTGTTTGGCAATTCTAACATTTTTTCTATTATTGGAAGTAACCTTAGGATATAAAGCTTTTTCAAGTGGAAAGGTTTTTAATGGAGGTATGATTGTTTTATTCATGCTTTATGGATATAGTTTACCAATGAGTAATGATAGTAATAAACCAAGGGAACACAAAATAATTTTTTATTGTATAGTAATTTCATTTCTTAACAATCTCTTAGTAACATTTAGGATTTTTCTGCCCAATTGGACCATTTTATTAGTTCTGATGTTATTTATAGTTCTGAATTTAACGCATAATAGAAAAATAAGATTATCTGCAGTTGCAGTTGCTTTGACATTTAACTTTCTTATTTTATTTATTGTTTATCCGTTTAATGATTTTGGTATGTACCATTTATACAATAACCAAAACGGAAATGATTCAATTAATATAAGCAGAAGTGTTATAAGCATTAATGGTATAGAAAAATTTGAACAACTTAAAAGTCTCGCTATACATTCAGAGCATATAACTACATATGAACCAATTACAGAAATAAGTGCACTTGAATCTATTCTAATTAGAAATTGTGATTTATCCAAACTTAAAGAAATTAATCCCGTTAAGAAAGTAGAATCAGCAGTAATTTCTGTTCGTGAAGGCAGTGTGTTTGATATAGATACAGTTTTTCCGAATTTGAAGTATTTATTATTAACGGATATTAGTAGTGAGGATCTGACTTATCTAGATGGATTAAAGGACCTTGAAAGATTGGATCTAGCGTCGTTAGAAGTGAATAATCTTAGAGGCATCGAAAGTCTTGAAAACCTAAGGGAAGTTAAGTTAGAGTCTGTAAGAGTTAAAAATCTAAGTGCATTAGAAGACCTGCAACATTTAGAGAAAATCATATTTTATAACTGTGTTATTGATGAAATAGAGTTAATGAGAATTATAGAGAACATTGATCTTTTAGTAGAAATTAGATAGGGGATTTTTATGCTCTTTTATTTTTCATCATATGTACCAATTAAGAAAGCAAAGAAAGCTAAATACAATAGAAAGTATGGTAAAAGTGAGATTGCCGCACTGAGTGAATTTCTATCATTCAAAAGTTTTGTATTAGCATGAGACAATCATTTATGTCAGGAATGCCCAAAGGATGGTCATATTGATTACTTCAGCTACAAAAGGTCATTGTATAATTGAGGTTAGAGATGATTTTTATAAGTTCATAGTTTAAGTAACTGTGTTAGCTTGTGTAAATCATGACATGACAAGACCGATTATAAATAATTACTAATGTCCCTTATCCAACAGGAAGAAGTTTGGTAGGGGTATTTAATTTTTTGAAAGAGCTGTATCACATCAGACTCAGAGTAATTGTAAAATTTTTCATCTTTATAGTGTGATGGAGATTGATGATGCAAAACACATTAAGAACTGAAGGCATTGTATCATATGTATTGTTGGATAATAGAATTTTACCTAGAATGATAAGTCTTGAATATTAATTTGATATTCTCTTACGTATAACTTGTTGAACAAATATTGTATAACTGTTATGATACTAAGAAGAAGATTCTTGAAATAGGATAGGATAGAAAAAAATGGAGATTAAATTAAAGAAAGAATTATTGATACATATATACAATAATTACAGGAAAACCATGCTTTATATAGCAAATGACATATTACATGATTATCAAAAGTCAGAAGATGTTGTTCAGGATTGTATAGTATCCTTTGAGTCAAAATATGAGTTGCTTGCAAATCTCAGCGAAAAAGAGTTATCACTTTATATTAGTAGAACTGCTAAGAACAAAGCTATAAATTATTATAGAAAAAATACGAAAGTAATAACTGTTGACTTTAGTATTGATGAAATTCAATTGATAGATACTGAATATGATATAAGTCTACGACTTTTAGAAGAAGAATTTATATTAGATGCAAAAGATTATTTACTAAAAGTCTCTAAGCAGCAAGCTGAAGTCTTTATGTACAGATTTTATTATGATTACAATAATCGACAAATTGCAGAGTTATTAGAAATTTCACACATAAATGTGAGAGTATTAATATCTAGGGCAAGAAAAAACCTTAAAGACTTTATTGAAATGAGGAGGGCTTATGAGCAAAAAAATATTAGATAAGAAAGATCAGTTGTTTGATACCCTAGTTGCTGATAAGATCAAGGAAGAATTAGAAACTGAATATACTATATCAGAAGATGTTGATCACGATTTTTCAAAACTAGATGAATGGTTCAGTAATTATATAGAAAATATTGATGAAGTACAAACACGCAAAACCAAAAAAACATTTACAATGATATTTAGACTTGCTGCATCATTTTTAATAGCTATTTCCGTTGCAGCTGTTGCAATTGGCAATAATACAGAAGCCTTCAGGTTTGAAATATTCAATACTTTCTTACAACCAAAAGAGGAATATACTCAGATCAGCAAAGTTGAAGATGAGCAGCTTTACTCCTCAGAAATACTTCCAGTATATATCCCTGAGGGTTTAAAACTTTCAAAAGTAATAGATTTGGGAAGTATCAAAATGACATTCTATGAATCAGCTACAACTAATCTAACATTCAAAGTGTCTGACATACATACAACACTCGCATTTGATACTGAAGACTTGAATGTAATTGAATTCGATGAACTAAATGGTTTCTATGTAATTGAGAACAGTTATATTAAAGCATACTGGAGTGATGAGACTCATCATTATGTCATTATATCTAATTTGGATATAGAAGAAGTTAAGAAAATAGCAAAAAGTGTTGATTAAATTTATCGTATAAAAAAGAGCATTAACTTGAGAATGCTCTTTTCATAAATTCCAACCAAAGAATTTAAATTGTAACTACTAAGGAAAATTGAAACAATGATCATATTTTTCATATCCACTAGGAGCAATTGGATGTAATTTCTGATTAGTGGATACAACTGTACAATTGCGTGGTACAGGCTTCTTATGTATTTTAGAGTTCATTAGAAATTATTTAAAAATTATCACCTCACTTTCTGTCGAAGCTTGCCTTCACTTATATATAACAAATAGAAAGCACAGAATGTTACACGAAAATATTTTTTTTATTTTGATGTAACAAATCAGCTAGCTTATTTGTTATATATGTGGGAGGAAATGAAAATGAAACTTAGAAAAGAAATTACTGTTATTGCTTTTGTGTTGGTATTACTAATGACAAACACTGTATTTGGGGCAACACCATTAGAGATGGATCAAAAGGGTGAATATGTCGAAATAGGTACAAGATTCAGTAGTATTCACGATATCCAGTGTGCATTAAAGGTGAATTCTAGTGATGTTGATGTAGATGTGCTTCTGCACGCTTCTACAGGTAATAAAACTAGAATCGTCGCATATCTTCAAAAAAATGATAATGGTTCATGGAAAACAGTTGAGACTTTGACCAATACATCTTCAGACATATTTTGTGCAATTGATGAAAAAGTTTCAACATCAACAAACTACGAGTTCAGAGTTAAAGTATATGCATATGTGTACGATGGCAATACACTGCTTGAAAAAGCAACAATGTATGCATATTAATTAATTAGGTAATCAAAAACACCATAATATAATGGTGTTTTTGCTTTATAGGTCATTATTAATTTAGAGTATACGGTGTTTTGTTTGAGCTAACGTAACCAATATAACTTTCATAACAAAGGGTGTATGAGGGGAAGCTTTCATATTGGCATACAATGTATGTATAGAATTCTTAAATGTTCTATCTTACTTGGTAATTACAAGAGCCCTTATCTACGTATTAAGGCTTATGGAAAAGATTCGCATCAGCACATTGTAGTTTGTGATGGAACTAATATACGAATGTCTACTTATGATAACAGAGGATTTATATCAGAAACAAGGATTATTAATCAGAGTTATAAGCTAATTAAGTCATTAAGTATTGATGAGTTGTTAAATAGGATTTCATTTAGTATTCTTGTACCTTAAATATTGAACAATAGCATTTGATTAAATAGGAAAGTATGAAATACCAAATTCTCGAAGTACGGAAATTACTTCTGAAAACTAGAACTCATTATTCAGTTTATCTATTTCAAAGAAATTTTTGTAAGCGAACTGCAGTTTAAGTTATTAATACAACAGCCTATATTTACACAAAAAAAATAGCAGTTTTTATTTGCTATTTATCTTATGTCTATTTAGATTTGATCCTAATTGTTCTAGTGCATTACTGATTGTTTCTATTGCTTCGAAGAAATCATCCTTTTTATCACCATCAAGTTTATCAATCAGAGAACCTATATACGCTTCATGATTGCTTGTAAACTGCTCTGCAAATTCATAACCTTTTTCGGTCAAGTTTAAATTGTAAACTCTTCTATCTTTTTGGCTTCTTTCACTTTTTACATAACCTAATTTTGTCAACTTATCAACTACTGTAGTAATTGATCCCTTTTCCATGTTTATATTATTACTTAATTTTGACATAGATTCGTTAGGATGAAAAAAAAGAATTACCATTGTAATAGCATGAGTTGGTTTGATTCCTTTCGGTAACTCGTATTGTCTAACAAAACCCTTAAAGAATAAGTGTTCCAATTGTGCTCTCATATACAGAATATGTTCCATATCATAATCATTCATTTTATTGTCCATATTTCCCATAATCTCCCCTTTACTTATTTGTTTATTATAACATAAAGAAAGTATGTCTGTAATATTTATGCAGCATATAGTGCTACTTCAACTTCATCATTCTTTCTATCCTTAATTAGTAAATAGAGTGTAATGAATACTGCAATTCCATCGGCAATCGGTTTGGCACACCAAACACCAATCAGTCCCCCAAAATTTGGTAGTATTAGTATCAAAGGTATCAAGAGTATAAACTGTCTTAACATACTTAAAGACATCGACATTTTTGCTCGTGCAATTGATTGATAATAAGCTACTCCCATAATGTTTATGCATAAGAGGGGTAACATGATAATTTGGAGTCTAAGTCCTGTAATAGCAACATTCATTGTTGTAGAACTACGATTCAAAAACATACCTATGAAAGTAGAAGGGAAAGTCTGTAACAATATGAATACTAGAAGTGAGAAGCCAACACCGATCGTAATGCCATATTTCAAAGTCTGATTAACTCGTTCTTTCAATTTCGCACCATGATTGAATCCGATAATTGGTTGCATACCTTGAGTGATACCGTTAATTGGCATGATAAAGAAAGTATAAAGGCTGTTAATAGCCCCCATTGCAGTAACTGCTTCTAGACCACCATATTTCAGTAATGAAACATTCATGAATGCCATTGCAACACTGGTACCCATTGTTGAGACAAATGTTGAAAAACCAACAGTAATTATATTTGTAATCAATTTGAAGTCAGGTACGATATCTTTCAGAGTCAGTTTCAATTGACTCTTTCCACCTAAGTAAAATGACATCAGGATTCCTAAACCAACAAACTGTCCTAAAATTGTTGCTATAGCAGCACCAGATACTCCCATTCCCATTACAGCGATAAAGATAAAATCAAATACAATATTAGTTAGTGCTGAAGCAATCATAGCGATCATGGAAAGAACAGGTTTGCCTTCTGTTCGAACAAAACTAGTGAGTGTAAAAGATAGCATTTGAAAAACAAAACCACCAATGATGATACTCATATAAGCTGTAGCATATCCAACTGTATCATCTGTAGCCCCGAATAAGTTTAACAATCCCTCAAGATTAAAAAATACGCCGATGAGAATGACGATTGTAGTCATCAAACTGAAGCTAATTGTATTTCCAAATACATGATTTGCACGTTTTAAGTCATTTTTACCTAGATTGATTGAAAGTAATGCTGCTCCACCAGTACCTATCAGACTGGCAAATGCAAAGACGATCATCATCAAAGGGAATACGACAGTTAAAGCAGCAAGTGCTGCTTCACCAGTATATTGTGCAATAAATATGCGGTCCACAACATTGTATACCGCATTTACCAGCATAGCTATTACAGCTGGAACAGAGTAGCTGATTAAGAGCTTAAAGACCGAATCTTGTCCTAATTTTTTTATATTATCCATAATGTCCTCCTAAAATGATATATTCTATAATAGTAAGTTTTCTAACTATAAGTTTTCTAACTATACTATAACATATTGTTTGTCCGAAGTAAATGGTAAGAATTCTAACTAAATAATAAAGGGTTTTATTCTGCAAAAGCTCTATATTAGATTTATTTCAAGTATAGTCTTGGTTAATTAATAAGATCAATTTAGTGTTATTCTAATACTTGACTGTGTATTTTCATTTATTCCATTTAAGGCTATTAATGAGTAACTTATGAAATTATGATATTGTATGATTGAATAATTTTTTATTAGAACTTCTTTATTTGCTTTTTAGATGATATACTTTGATAGTTAACATTTTTTAGTGTAAAACTAATAACGATACTTTGGAGGAATAAATGAAACAGAAAAATATATTGAGAATAGTTTTTGCTATTCTGACATTAATGGCTGTTCTGCTTAATGGATGCAAAGCATCAGATGATACATCTGTTGATTACCAATATTACTCTCAGGATCAATTAAAAACTACCATTGAAAATGGTTCGTCCGTTGTGATTTTAGATGTTCAAGTTGAAGAGGATTTTGATGCACATCATATTGATGGGGCTATAGCGACATATGCTTTTCCAGTAAAAAGCGATGAAGATAAAGCAAAGATTGATGCACAGTTTCATCTTGTTGAAGAGTCAGATAGCGATATTGTAATTGTTTGTCCTAAAGGTCGTGTTGGAGCTGAAAGAACGTATATTTACCTACTCGAAAAGGGGATTGCTGCAGAAAGGATGTTTATTCTAGAGGGTGGTCAGGATGATTGGACAAGTGAAATGAACGATACAGTTGATACAGAGGAAACCAACTCAGAAGATGATATAGAGGAAACAGAATCATCAGATGATACCTGAGGCGCCTAAATAATTGTAAGTTTACAATTAGAAAAGATCAAAGAATGTTCTCCCATAAGCTAAAGAGATGGTTTTCTTATGTCTTATAAGGATGATTAGAAGATGATATGTGGTATAATCAACTACTAGAAGATTTTATTGACACTGATATAGACTAATTTTGAATATACTATTGGATCTGGTTCTCTAGAAAGAGATTCTGTGAACCAATAAAACTTGTGTTGAGAATGTTTAGTAAACTGAAACTCATCCAATAAGAGATTATAGTTATTGCATATTAATAGGTTGATGCCAATATAGTTAAATTATTTGATTGGAAAAATCAAAGCCTCTTTAAAAAAAATGAAAATGGAGAAGAAAATGAATAATACAGATAGATTAATAAAGATAAGTAATGCACTTGGTTTTGAAGCTATAGATATAGTGGAAATGTTTGAGCTTAGTGATGTGGAAATTTCAGAGAAAGAGGTAGAATATATTTTTGCCGATAATGGTGAGAAACAGATTCCGTATGAAAAGCTAGAAGCTTTTTTAAATGGAATAATTGTTTTTAATAGAGGTGAGGCCACATTAAAACCAGGTCAAGAAAAACGACAACCAATGCAAATTGCAGATCCGAGAAGTTCAAATAATGTTGTTTTAAAGAAACTAAAAATAGCATTTTCTCTTAGTAGTGAGGATATGCTAGAATTAATTAGGTCTGCAAATGTTGAAGTCTCAAAAGATAAATTAAGTTCTCTATTTAGAAAAGAAGGTCATAAGAACTATAAGTTCTGTCAGGATATCTATGTAGATGGTTTATTAAAAGCATTATCAGAAAAAGACTTGATTTAATAAAGAAGACCCTTTTCTTAACATATTTATGGTAGTTTTAACAGGCAACTATATTATATGTTATGAATGTTGAAGATTCTGCATATAAACAATGGAATTGAGGATATCAAATAAGATGTCTTCTTTTTTGTTTTTATAGTTAGAGAATGAATACTATATTTGATGATTTATTAAAAAGACTTATATTTTAGAAACAATAAGAAGGAGAAGAAAATGATCCGTGTGCTATTAGAATACCGTGTGTTTTGAATCTTGCATTGAACAGAAATAGTAAAAAAGACATTCAAGATGTCTTTTTTTGATATATGATATGCGTTATAACAGAATATGTTTTATGAGTAATAATTATCAATATAATTTAGGTAGTATTAGAATTAGATAGATTAACATAGTAATAGTTATTCTATTACTTTAAAAAGAAATTTTATGCAGAATTCTTTTTTATCAGGAGCTGGATCAATCAATGTGATGCCATTTACCTTTTCAGTTAAATCACGAATTATTTGTAATCCATTACCATACTTTTTTTTGTTGTCTTTTGATGTTACGATTCTATGATCTTCATAAAATAAGTTTCCATTATAGGAATTTTTGACTACAAATATAGACCATGGTCCATTGACAATAGTTTCAAATGAGATATAGCGCTCCTCTTTAGGAACTTTCATACAGGCGTCAATAGCATTACGAATGACATTACTAGTGACTCTTACAATAGTAAAGCTATTGATTTTAAGTCGTTCATCTAAATAGACTTTTGCATGAAATTGGATATTCTTTTTTTTGCATATCCTATGAGTTTCTGCTAAAAGAGCATCGACAACTAAATTATTAGAATACTGATGAGTTAAGTTTTGAACAGACTTGATTTCTTCTACGAACTCATTTATAAATTCATTAGTTTCGGCTGTTGGCTTATTCCCTAATAAAGATTCAAGCACCTGCAACATACTAGTATAATCGTGATCAAGTTTTTTAAAACGATTTATTTCCTCTGAAAAACTAGTGTAGTGATCTGTCTGTCTGATTATTTGAGTTTCAAGTTGATTAATGTATTCATCTGATTTAGATTTTTCAGTTAGTTCTAACGTGTTTTCATAGAATAATAATGAATAAATGAAACTTATTGACATTATTATGACTAATGTAATAGAAAAGTAAATTGTTTTTATATCAATAACATAAGTAACAAGTGTAACTTGAAGAAGAAAACTATTGAGAAGTTGTAATAAAACAAATTGGTTGAGTTGATTCTTCTTAAAACTGAGTTTTCTTCCAATTTTGGGTTTAATATATATATGCCAAAATATAATTAAAAGAATTATGGTTGTTGCTCTGCCAAAGATGAATAAGAGTCCATAAAGATTGCTGTTAGCGATAGTATCTAGTATAGGTATTTTAAAAGTAAACGATGCAATTGAAATGAATATATGACTTATTCCAGAAACATAAAATCTAGATATAATTGCTATGAATAGAGAGTTTGACCAATCAATATAATAAATTGTTTTTACTACAAAAGTCATTAGAAATATCTGAAAGAAAAAAACGATGAAATCTGAAAGCAAGTATATTCGCTGCATTGTTATCACCATTAGATTAATTATAATTACAAGAGAAATAACAATGTTAGAATATTTTCTTCGAAGGAAAAATGAATCAAAAAATTTAATGAAAGTTATTTGATAAATACAACTCATACTTAGGGCAACAATGATAATAGCCAAATAAGTGTTGTTCATGGATCCTCCTTTTATGATTCAAGAAATGCAATAAATGATCGGTTTACATCTTCGCGGTACTTTCTACTAATAGGAACCTTTTGATTATTACATAACAAAATTTCAGCTTTGTTGAATGAAATTATATGCTTAGGATTAATCAAAAAAGCTCTATGGGTTTTTATAAAAGTACAATCGTCAATACTATTTTCAATACTTTCAAGAGTTGCATAAAATTCAGTGGATGAAATTCTACCGGATGAATCAATATAAGTCATTATAATAATTCTTTTTTTTACCTCAAAAGAAATAATATGTTTAGTTAAAATATAGTGATATGTATTGTTTATTTTATAAGAAAATTTCATGGACTTATCTGAGTAGATTTTGTTAAACACGTGAATCATTTTGTTTTTGAATGAATCGTAGTCATTATCTTCTTTAATGATGTAATGAATTGGATTAACATAGAATGATTCAAATACAAATGAAGGAGATACCGTTAAGAATAGAAGTTCACCATCGTAACCCATATTTCTAACTGTTTTTCCAAGCTCAATCCCATTAGAGTTTCCCAAATCTATATCAAGTAACATTAAATCAACTTGATTCATCCAATCCTCAGAATTCAATAGTAACGTATCTGCTGAAGAGAATATTGTAATGCATATTTTGTAGTTTAATACCTTCGCAATATCCTTTAAATATTGAGTATACTTATTTTGAACTTCTACTTGGTCATCACAAAGTAAAATATTAATCATTAATTTAAGTCCTTTTGATTTCATATAATAGATATTCTGGAATTAAAAACGGGTTCATTTTTCAACCGCGATTATAATTAAGAATGTGTTCAGATTTGTTACATCGTATATTAAGTTGTATTTGAATTCAACTATTATAATAAATTGTAATATTTGAATTTAAAATGTAATATTTGAAATTCAAATGTAATTAAGAACATTGTTTAAGAACATAATATCTGTTAGTTAGAACATTCCACAAAAAAAAATAAATAAAAAGTTATAATGTAAGTGATTTGACGAAATGTCTATTAGACTTAGAAGATTAAATCAAAGTGCTCAGTATTGGCTTTTAAAACCTAAGGAGGAGCTCAATGGATACATATAATTTTGGCATAATTTTGATTTTTATGTTTTTTGTTTTTATAGCGTTGCATCTTTTAAGAGAATTAAGTTATTTGGAGAAGGAGAAAAGATTAAAAACTAAATACATAGAGAAGCTCTGTCATTATAATAATGAGGAAAAAGTATGCTACGGTATCATAATAATTAACTCACTAGACATTGAAAAAATAATTTTTGAGAAGATTACATTTGATAATCTAAATACAGGTGTGTGCATTATTTCAAAAAAAGATTCTAGTTCAGAGTTTAACCTATCATTACTTGGAAAAAGAAAAATTTTTAATGGTTTAAGAAAAATTAATCGATTAAGATGTGGGGATTTAATATACCTTCAGTTATCAGGCTGTATTAAGGTATTCAGAGTTTTATCAATCAATAATGTGGGTGATACTCAATATTCAGATTCAGTGTTAGGAGAGTATCAAAACATACTAATATTAACTGTTTCAAAGGGATATTTTGATAGAACTAAAAAAAGCACAGTGATAGCTTATGAAGTCAGCCAAAAAAAGCTTGTTAGAATGAGGAAGAAATAGAAAATGTATTGATATTAGAAATGTTGTAATTAAAGATATACATTGTTGATTGAATTGTAAGAAAAGTGAGAGGTAATAACTATTATGTATGATTATTCTTGGTCAGATCTGAGAGAAGAATATGAGTTATCTTTGTTGGAATTTGATATGGTGAAACTGTTAAATCCAATGGAAAAAATAAGTTTAGATATTGTTAAGTCAACTAGGATGCCTTGTTTCAAGAATTGCTTTTGGTATAGGAATGATGGAAGTTCTTGTGACGAATGTCAAACGGAAGAAATACTGTTGAGCAGAAAAGAGGCTGTTAAATTAAGATTCTTCGAGCAAAGGTTATATTTGGTAGTAACAAATTACGTTATTTTTTCAAATTATGAATTTGTAATGGAGAAAATATTAGAGATAAAATCAGTAAATCGGATTATAAGTAATAATCAAAATGTAAAAGATATGGTCTTATCACATGTAGAAGACATAAGCAAATCCTTTATGAGGGATGAATTAACAGGAGCTAAGAATAGAAGATTCTTATATCATAATTTGCCAATTATTTTAAAGAAAGCTGAGTATAATAAAAAAGATGTTGGGTTAGCAATATTTGATATAGATAAATTTAAACATATTAATGACTCCTTAGGTCATAATATTGGAGATGAAGTTTTAAAGAAAGTAACTCAAATTCTAAAGAGTTCGATTAGGGAAAGTGAAAGTGATTCTGTAATACGACTAGGAGGAGACGAGTTTCTACTAGTAGTTTATGAAATCACCAAAGAGAAATTTGAGAAAAAAATATGTGAGATGTTAAATCTAATTTCTGAAATTGATTTAAATGGAATAATTGAAAGTACAATAACAATTAGTGTTGGAGTAGTAATGTATTCTGAGTTATCAAAGATTGATATAGATGAGTTGATGATAATTGCTGATAAAAGATTATATGACTCAAAAAGAGAGAAATACAGAATTAGATAGTGAAGATTTATGTTAGATACATAGATTATACAGACATAAAAATATGCTATTAATATTTATTGAACTAAAATACAAGATGTTTTCAGTATACGAAAGGATAGTATGAATAAAAAAATAAAACTAAATGAAATAGTTAATGATATGCTTTTTTTAATTGAAAACAAGGTTAAATTGCCTTCTGCATACGAATTACAGATACTTGATCAAAACATTGTATGTAGGATAAAAAAAGACTCTAACTTAATTTCAATCATTATATCACCATACCACTCATACAATCAGATCACTATAGTCATAGATGGGCTACAGATATTTATTCCTAAGAGGGTAATTAAGTTAAAACGAAATAGTTTACAAGATCTGATAGAAGTTCTTGCGAGTTACGGTTTTTCCTATAAGAATCAGAAGATAATAAAGCATATGTTTCTAGTTGTGCAAAAAAAATCACGTTGGTTGAGGGTTATGGAAAGGTATGCACAATCAAACGATCAATAAAGATTAAATTTATTATAAGATTAATTTGGAACTAGTACAAGAGCATAATTGTCATGACTATTTCTGTGATAGGAATGAATCCCTTTATGTAGATACGAATTATTTTCTTCATACATGAATCTAATCATTTTTGAAATATGTTTCATTCATACAGGTGTTATTGCACATTAATCTGAAGTTATTTGCTTTTGAATCATTACTAAAGAGGAAAGAGCATCTATGCATTAGTTTTAAGAATGATTGATTTATTGTACTGATGCCACAAATACATCTACATTTCTCTATAATAGTTCAACCTGATTTTCACTTATATTATTGGTATTTGTTAGTTGGGTTTGAAAAAATGATTTGTTTGCATGAGCAAATACCTCTTATTTTCTAGAAATTCTAGAAATCACTATGATTTAAAGTACGGACTAAAATTACATTTATGTAATACTTAAACTTAATTAGAAATGACCATTGAAATCGGTTTCGTAATAGGTTAGAGTATAGAGAATGTACTTTTAGGAGGTATTTATGGGAAAAAAATTAAGCTTATTAAAAATATCTACACCGATATTTTTTGAAATATTATTGTTCGTATTATTGGGTGTTGCAGATACTTTTATGTTAAGTAAGTTTGGTGACATTGAAACATCAAAAATAGCAGTAGATGCTGTTGGTATGAGTAATCAGATCATCAGTAATGTCAATATATTCTTCTCGTTTGTTTCAGCAGGAACTGCTGTTTTAATAGCACAGAATATTGGTGCCAAGAATGAACTTGAAATAAAGAGAATTTCAGCTGTCTCACTGGGATTGAACCTTATAGTAGGTCTACTTTTTAGTTTCCTTTTATTATGGAAGGGTGGCGATACTCTTAGTATGTTAGGCCTTTCAGGTGATCGTTTAAACACTGCAATTGATTATATCAATATCGTCGGCGGTTTTATGGTATTCCAATCATTGTTGAATACAGCTTCGGCGATTATTAGAAGTCATGGTGATACACATATTACACTTAAAATAACAATTGGTATGAACATTATTAATGTCATAGGAGATGCTATATTTATATTTGGTTTGTTTGGAGCACCAGTATTAGGTGTAAAGGGTGTTGCAATTGCAACTACAGCTTCTAGATTCATAGCCCTTGTAGTGATGTTAGTTGTGCTATTTAAGAAGTATCTTCATGTATCTGACTTAAAGTGTTTATTTTTAAAACCAATGGAAGAAGTTAAATCATTATTGAAAATTGGTGTACCATCAGCACTAGAAAATATGTCATATAATTTAATGCAAATTACAATTGCATCAATTGTCTTAAAAAACTTACTTCCGGATGCTTTTACAACTAGAATCTATGTTATTCAGATATCATGGTTTATAGTCATTACGAGTGTAGCAATTGGTCAAGGTACACAAATTATGGTTGGACAATATTCAGGAGCTAAAAACTTTAAGATGGCTGATAAAGTGTGTATGAAGAACTTTAGGGTTGCATTTGCCTTAACAATTGTTCTATCAATGTTCTTATATGTTTTAGGTGGAAAACTGGTTGGTTTGTATACCACAGACCTTAATATCATAAAGTTAGGTGCGACAGTATTGATGTTTGATGCATTTATTGAACCTGGTAGAACTTTTAACTTGGTTATTATTAATGGATTAAGAGGTGCTGGTGATGTTATATTCCCTGTTGTAATTGGTGTGATATTTATGTGGGGATTTGGTGTAGGACTTAGTTATTACTTAGCTGTGACCTTAGATTTAGGTTTAATTGGTATTTGGATTGCAATGGGAATCGATGAATGGCTTAGAGGTTTCGTCATGCTAATTAGATGGAAGAGTGGTAAATGGAAAAGCAAGGTACTTGTTAATAATATGGAGAAAGCTGCATAGATTTAAAGACACCGAGAGGTGTCTTTTTTAATTACTATATAGTTTGTCAGGATCTAAAAATCCGATAAGTTCACTAATTTCATCTACAGCAGATTTTAGTTCATCCTCAATCATGTTTATTCCTTTAATTTCAAGTCTTGTTTTAGGCCCTGTAACAGAAATACATGCAACAATATCATCCTTGTACTTAATTGGCAACGAGACACAGTATAGTCCATATTCATATTCTTCATCATCATACATAAAACCAGTTGAATTAAAAAGCTCAAGTTGTTTTTTATAGCTTTCATAATCCATCACTGAATTAACCGTTCTTTTCTCACAAGAATTACCTTCAAAGTACTCCTTCTGTTTTTCAATTGATTTTGTTGACAAGAATAATTTTCCAGAGGCAGAACAATTCAAGGGACTCAAAGGTATCAAACTTGTCATTAGACTAGATTGACCTGAAAGTTTTTTGTATATATTTAGTGAATAGCTTTGATGTTCGATGTTCATGAAGACACCTTCATCAATTGAAGTGGCTAAATCATCAATAATTGGTTTAGATATTTCAACTAACGATAGATTAGAAGAGACTCTAGCACCGTATTTTACTAATGCCATACCTAATTTATATTGATCTGTATGATAGGCTTTTTCAACAATATGCCACTTTTCTAATGTCGTAAGAATCCTGAAAACAGTAGCTTTTGGTAAGTCCAAATCATTAGAAATTCTACTGACTCCAACCAGCTCATCTGTGTTATAAAGATATTCTAATATTTCACCAGCTCGATCTATCATTGTATTAATATTACTCATGTTACACCTTCTTTCTATAATAGTATAGCATAGTGTAAAAAAAATATAAAGAGTTATGAAACACCGTTTCAAAAACTGTTGACACATTATTTTTTTATTGGTATTGTGTAATTAGAAACGGCGTTTCAAAATATAAATAGGGGGTATGAAATGGAACAAATTAAGAACGAGAAAAAGAAAAACATAGGTACTAGTCAATTACTAAGATTTATCATTCCATCGATAATAGGGATGATATTGTTTATCATTCCATTACCGTGGGGTGGGAATGAGTTAACAATTGGTGTAGGCTATATGGCTACTTTATTTAAAGGGTCATTTGGTGAAATGTTGCCAGCATTCATGGTATATACCGTAGTTTTAAGTTCAATATTAACAACCATATTTACATTAGCAAAGCCATCGTTTATAGAAAAAAGTCACTTCACAAAACAATTATTTATGGTAAAACCAGTCACATTAATTATTAGAATTCTAGCTGCTATATTTGGTCTGATATTCTTATTTGAAATTCCTGGACCTGGATTTGAAATGATTTCTAATCCATATACAGGAGGCGTTGTTGTCAATGATCTATTTCCAACATTAGCAACATGGTTCTTCTTTTCTGGATTTTTCTTACCATTACTCATGGAGTTTGGTTCAATGGATTATCTAGGAACACTTATAAGAAAATTTATGAGACCATTATTTAAGGTACCTGGTAGATCCGCGATAGATGCAATTGCTTCATGGATTGGGTCAGGACCTGTTGGTGTTGTAATAACAGATAAGCAATATCGAGAAGGTTATTATACATCTCAAGAAGCTGCAATCATTTCAGTATGCTTTTCATTAGTTTCCTTGCCATTTGCGGTTTTTATAGCAGGTTTCTTGAACATAACTAAAAGCTTCTTATTATTTTATGGAACTATCAGTATTGCTTCTTTTGTAGCAGCAGTAGTATTACCTAGAATATATCCATTGAAGAAAAAACCAACATCGTACTTAGAAGGTGTAGATGTTAACATTAATGAAGAAGTTCCTGAAGGACGAGAACTTCATGAATGGGCGGTTGAAAAAGGTGTTGAGAGAGCTGAACAAGCACCTTCGATTATCGGTCTTATCCAATCAGGTTTTAAAACAGTTATTGATGTGTACTTTAGTTTGATGCCAATTGTATTGCTATTAGGTACATGCGCTTTAATAGTAGCTGAGTATACTCCTGTGTTTACTTATCTATCAATACCTTTGGTACCATTATTTAATTTAATGCAAGTGCCAGATGCATCATCAGCTGCAGCGGCAACAATTGTAGGATTTGCAGATATGTTCTTGCCAGCCATATTTGTTAAAGGATCTGAATTTGAAATAACAAGATTTATTATAGGTGCATTATCATTCACACAACTTATTTACTTAACAGAAACAGGAGCCATTATTTTAAGATCAAAAATACCTGTAAAGTTTTTAGATTTGTTAATTATATTTATTGAAAGAACATTAATTACTTTACCTGTTATCGTTTTAATAGCACATATGATTTATTAGGAGGAATTTATGAAACATCCATTTATTTCAAAAAGATATTGGGAAGATAAGTCTACACCTATGGGAATGGTGGATGAACTAGCAAAAAGGTTTGATGACGTTATTGATTTGAGTTTAGGAGATCCAGATCAGACTACTCATAGTGATATTATTAACTTTGCATTTGAAGAAGCCAAAAAAGGTCATACTAAGTATACTGAGTTCAGAGGTGATGCAGAGTTAAGAGAAGCCGTTGGAGACTATTACTTGGAACTGTTCAATCATAAACCTAAAGATGAGGAAATTATGATTTCTACAAGTGCATGTCTAGGGATGTATTTAGCTCTTGAAGCTATACTAGATGATGGTGATGAGGTTATAATCCATACACCATGCTTTACTCCTTATGCTCAACAAATTGAACTTGCTAGAGGAGTACCTATTGAAGTAGCTACTTATGAAGAAAATGACTTTCAACTCAAAATTGATGATTTAGAAAGCGCAATAACAGATAGGACAAAGGCAATCATCATTAATTCTCCTAACAATCCTACTGGTGCTGTATTTAGTTATGAAACATTGAAGAGTATTGTTGATATTGCTATTGAAAAAGATCTTGTGATTATTGCAGATGAAATCTATGGAGCATATACCTTCAATGAAAAGTTTATTTCTTTAATTGAGTTTGAAGATGTCAGGAATCGATTGATAGTACTTAACTCATATTCTAAAGATTTTACAATGACGGGTTGGCGTGTTGGAAATATTATAGCACCTGATTTTATAATTAAAACATGCCAGATTATTAATGAAAATGTTGTGTTCACAGCGCCATCAATTTCTCAAAGAGCTGCACTTTATGCACTTAGACACAAAAATGAAATTCAGCCTAATGCAATAAAGCTATATAAGGATAGGGTGTATACAGCTTATAACGAAATAAAGAAAGTACCATGGATGACTGTATTAGAACCTAAAGGTACATTTTACTTGTTCATTAATATAAGTAAGTCTGGAAGAACATCCGAGGAAGTGAGTAAGCTCTTACTTGAACAGGCTAGGGTGTTATCTATTCCAGGTAATGCTTTTGGTAAATGTGGTGAAGGGTATATCCGAATAGCATGTACAGTTTCTAAAGAAAAATTGGTAGAAGCTTTTGAAAGAATAGGTAAAATAGAAATATAGAATCATGCCAACAATAAAGAAACTAATTTAATACCATTAGAAAGTATTGGACACAGAAGTAATTTATTACTGGCTGTGTCCTTTTTCATTGGAGCAAAAGTAGATAGACTCACTCTTATATGGATGATGAAGCTCTATTTTATGTAATAAATATGATGTGTTCATTAATTATCAGTTGGGTATATTAATTGTAATAGGTGGTAATCGATGTGAAATAGAGGTTGAGATGAAAATACTATTTAAAAATGTTAAGACGCTTTTATATGATAGTAACTATTACATATCAGTAAGAGATGTACTTATAAAGGATAATATAATCGAAAAAATTGGTTGTGTAGAGGAAGACGTTGATCGAATCATTGATGGGGAGAATAAGTTACTGATTCCAGGACTAATAAATCTACATACGCATATTTATATGACTATATTTAGAAATATTGCAGATGACTTACCATTTAGTGAATGGTTGTTTGAAAAGATTTTACCTCTAGAAGATCATTTGACTGAGGAAGATTCATACTATGCATCTTTATTAGGGATCATGGAAATGTTGTCTACTGGTACAACGTGTTTTAATGATATGTATGTTTTTACAAACGCTACTAGCAAGGCTGTCTACGAATCTGGTATTCGTGCTGTGTTGGGGAGAGGTTTAGTTGGTGAACAAAAGTATAATGGTGCAGATAGAAGGATTAATGAAGTATTACAGGAAATGAAATTATGGGAGGGAAAAAGTCCTTTAATGACATTTGCATGGGCTCCTCATGCAGCCTATACCTGTTCTCAAGAATACTTAAGAAGTATTTCTGAATTCTCTAAAGATAAAATAATACATACTCATATGTCTGAAAGTGAAAATGAGAATAAAGATATCATCAATAAGTATGGGATTAGACCATCTAAATATTATGAGGATGCAGGCATTCTAACAGATAGAACAATTCTTGCCCATTGTGTGGACTTGAATGCTGAAGACATAGAGCGAATTAAGTATGCTGGATCAAGTATTGTCAGTTGTCCAGTGAGCAATTTGAAACTTGGAAATGGTATCGCTAACATTCCAAAGCTGATGTCTGAAGGTATCAACATATGTTTAGGAACAGATGGTCCTGCGAGTAACAACACCCTAAATATGTTTAAGGAAATACAGTTCATGAGTTTAATTCATAAAGGTGTACATAAGTGTGCAGACATCGTTACTGCATCTGATACTATAAAATTTGCAACTCAAAATGGAGCAAAAGCCCTTGGTTTCAATAAAATCGGCTTAATAGAAGAAGGATATTCTGCTGATCTAGTACTTTTGAATCTCGATGAACCTGGAAATCAACCTACAAACAATTTAGTTTCAGCACTTGCCTATACAATGAATGGTAGTCAAGTACATTTGACGATGGTTTCTGGTAAAATTCTTTATGATGATGGCCAGTTTTGTACGATTGATTCTGAAAAGGTATATAAAGAAATCAAAAGAATTATAGAAAAATATAAGGAGATTATATGAGTTATATAAAAGACATTGCTCTTGCTCCTGCAGGGCATAAAAAAGTGGAATGGGTTAAGAATCATATGCCAGTGTTATCAGCTTTGCACAAAGAAGTTAAAAGGACTCAGCCTTTTAAAGGGCAGAGAATTGCTCTTTCGATACATTTGGAGGCAAAGACGGCTTACCTTTGTCATGTCTTAAAAGATGGTGGTGCAGAAATGTTTATCACTGGTAGTAATCCGTTATCTACACAAGATGATGTTGCTGCCTCATTAGTTGAATCTGGAATGGAAGTATTCGCAAGTTATGGTGTTTCAGAAGATGACTATATTAGACAAATAGAAGCAGTAGTAGAATCACAACCAACAATCATTGTAGATGATGGTGGTGATATTATTAATACGATGATAAGTCGCTACTCTAGTCTCTGTGAAAATGTTATTGGTGGTTGTGAAGAAACAACAACAGGCGTAACTAGGTTACGTCAGCTAGGGAATAAAGACGCTTTACCTTTTCCAATGATTGCTGTCAATGATGCAAAATGTAAATACCTTTTTGATAATAGATATGGTACAGGACAATCTGTATGGGATGGAATCAATAGAACAACCAATTTGGTCGTAGCAGGTAAAAATGTTGTTGTCGCTGGATATGGCTGGTGTGGTAAAGGCGTGGCTATGCGTGGAAAAGGATTAGGTGCTCAGGTTATTATTACAGAAATTGATCCTATTAAAGCTATTGAAGCTCGTATGGATGGTTTTCAAGTAATGTCAATGGATCAAGCTGCATCAGTTGGTGACGTGTTTATAACAGTTACTGGATGCAACAAGGTTATTAGAAAATCGCATATAGAAAAAATGAGAAATGGAGCATTGATGTGTAATGCAGGTCATTTTAATGTGGAAATTGATATTCCTGGATTAGAAAGCATGACGAAAGAAAAAGTTCAATCAAAAGTTAACATTGAAGAATTCCATCTAAAGTCAGGTAAGACTGTATATCTATTAGCGGAAGGGAGATTGGTCAATCTAGCAGCGGGTGATGGACATCCAGCTGAAATTATGGACCTTAGTTTCTCTTTACAACTTCTGTCCATTCAATATCTAATTGAAAATGGTCATAATCTTGAAAATAAAGTGATAGAGGTTCCAGAGTATATTGATCAGAGAGTAGCAGAATTAAAACTGTCTACATGGGGATATGAGATTGACAAATTAACAGAAGAACAGAAACGGTATATTAGTTATTTAGACTAGTATTTTACTTATCTTTGTTATTAATCAGTTCATAAAAAAGACAAGTAAACACTTTTAGGCGATTCTATCCTTAGACACAGGCTTTAACTTTGAATTGTCTGATGCCTTTGAGATATTATAATGAATGATGACTCCAAGTACAATAAAGGCTCCAACTAGAGAAAGAGGACTTAATGATTCACCAGTGGCAAGATAAACCCAAATAGGATTTAGTATTGGTTCAAGTGCAGAGAATATAACAACTTGAAGACTCTCTAACTTTTTAACTGCATAGGTATATAGAATATAAGATATACCATATTGAAAAATTCCTATGATTAAAATGTATATAAGAACTTCTTTTGTTAATAGACTGTTTAGCAGAAAAGGCATTCCTATAATGGCGTTTATTATATTGGCAATAACAACAACCATTAATGGTTGTTTTATATAATCAGATTGGAGATACATAATCATGATAGCCATTGAAATACCACTGAGTATTGCAAATATATTGCCTAGTTGGTGGCTGCCATTAAGTTGATTACTTAGAAATAGTATAATACCAAATAGAACAATTGTTACTGCCTTTAGGTCCTTACTTTGGGGCTTTTTTTTATAAACAATAAAGCTAATTAGTATGATCCAAAACGGTGCTGTAAATTGAAGAATAATGGCATGTGCTGCAGTTGTTAACTTGGTTGCTATAACAAAAAACACTGATAAAGATGAAATGGCGATACTGCATAGTAGGTAATGTTTTATACTCTTTGATTCTACTATTTTCATTTTGTCTTTTTTATTTTTTATGAGCATATAAGGAATAAATAAACAAAGAGCACATATGCTTCTTCCGCTAATGAGAGCCATTGAATTTAGAGGAGTAAGTTTGATTAAGATCCCTCCAAGACTCCATAAAATTGCAGTAATACTCATCAATAGTGGACCATAATTTCTACTCATAATAACCTCCTTGTGTTTTATTTCATGTGTAAATATACTATAATATATTCATAAAAACAGTACAATTGTTATTTTGATGTTCTGTACCGGTACAGGAGGCATAATGAAATATATAGAAATAAGTGAAAATATTATTCTAAGAATAAAGAATAAAGAGTTTAGAAATGGATCAAAACTACCATCTATTAGAGAGCTTTCAAATGAGTATAAGTGTAATAAGAGTACAATAATAAAAGCCTTAACTCAGCTAGAAGACAATCATTATTGCTATGGTGTACCAAGAAGTGGTTATTATGTGATTGAAAAAGAAACTGTAAATGAGTCTACTATGATAGAATGTGATTTCGAACATGTTAGGATTCATAGTGAATACTTACCCTATAAGGAATTCCATCATTGTGCAACAAAGGCTATAAAGTCGATGGACAGTAGTCTATATCAGTACGGAGACCCTAAAGGTTTACTAAACCTTCGTGAAGCTATATACAAACAACTTTTCGATGAAGGAATATATACAGATAGTAATAGGATTGTTATGACTTCTGGTGCAATACAAGGCATTAATTACTTATTACGTCTTATTAAAAAACAAGGAAAATCTTTGTTAATTGAATCGCCTACATATAGTTCGATAGTTGAAATGATCAAACTCCTAGATGTAGACTATCACTGTATTGCAAGAAATCATGCTGCTTATGATTTTAATGATTTAGATGAGGCCCTAAGTAGGGTAGATTATTTCTATATTATTCCCAATCACCATAATCCATTTGGAGATACTTTGACTTATGAAGTGAAGCAGAAAATCTTAAAGCTATGTATAAAACATGATGTTTACTTAATTGAAGATGATTATTTAGCCGACATTGTTACAGATGTAAAAGTAAAAAGTTTAAGATACTACGATGAGAGCAATTCTGTAATATACATAAGGAGCTTTTCAAAAGGTTTTTTACCTGGCATTAGACTTGGGTACGTTGAATTTCCTAATAACTATGAGGACCTTGATGACTTTGTTTATATCAAGCAGTTTAGTGATCTTTGCACCTCCTCACACAATCAGTATGCACTTTACTATTATATTCAGACTGGTATGTACAAAAGACATATCCATAAAATTAGAAACGTTTATACTCATAGGATGACAATCCTTAAAGGTGCTCTAGCAAGCCTTTTACCTAAATGGGTTCAATGTAATTTTGATAGAACTGGTATTTTTTTATACTTCCATTTTATGAAGAAAATTGATGATGACAAATTAAGAAAATTGCTAAAGAAGAGAAAAATTAGAGTAGCATTCAATGATGCATTTGTTATGCATGATTCAAATGAAATAACAGGACTAAGATTATGTGTATCAAATTATCCAATTGATGATTTGTTAGTAGGATTAAGAGAACTTATTATCATATTAGACTTGCTTTAGGTGTGTTTTTTATCCTGTATTCTAAGTTTAAATCATAAATAAATGAGCTACTCGAGAAACTGTAAGTTATTCATTTTATGAGTGTTAATAGGTTGAATTCACAGTAAGTGGAGTTGCTTGATCGTGAAAAAGATAAGTTTTATAAATGTGAAAGCCTATAGATACTCTTTGAAATGGGTAAAAATATTTTGCAAAATTTCTGTTGACGCTCAATATAAACTGTGCTAATATAGCAATTGTTAACTGAATAAAAGATATTACCTCATACGATGATGAGGTAGAGGCGCGATGCTTATCAGTAATCATAATTAGGTTGGAAACCATTGAGTTATGATGAAAGGAATTATCGCCGAAGTATTAAGGTCCAAACTTAATACTGGGTCTGTATCGAATAGGTACAGGACTGTCAATATAATACAAATATATTATATTGTTGAGCTATCTTACTATTGATTGATGGAATGTTTTGCGCATGAATGATTAAATATACATGCACTTGACTTTTGTCGAGTGTTTTTTTTATTGCCATAAACCTGACGAGGATTTTATTGGAAACATTCAATTCAACAGTAGATCTAACAAAACTAATAAAATTTGGAGGCTTATTATGGAATTAAACTGGTTGGCGATTTTACCGCCACTGATTGCAATTGTTTTAGCGGTTGCTACAAGAGAAGTATTGATGTCATTAGTTATTGCAGTATTTGTAGGTGCTACAATTGTAGCAGGAAATCCACTTGATGGATTCACATCATTATTAAACACGCACATTGTAGGTGCATTGACAGATAGTTGGAACGTTTCTATCTTAATCTTTTGCCTGAGCATTGGTGGATTAATTGGTATTATTGAACGAAACGGTGGAACAAAAGGATTGGCCAATCTGTTAGTTAAGAGAGCTGTAACTGTAAAATCAGCCCTACTTACAACATGGTTATTGGGTATAGCAATATTTTTTGATGATTATGCCAATTCTTTAATTGTTGGAAATTCAATGCGACCTATAACGGATCGTTTAGGTATCTCTAGAGAAAAACTTGCCTTTATTGTCGATTCAACTGCAGCGCCTATTTCATCGATGGCTCTTATTTCAACTTGGGTTGGTATGGAGCTTGGATTAATACAAGAAGGTATTGAGAAGTTAGGTCTAGACTTAGGTGCATATGATGTATTTTTACGAAGCATTCCTTTTAGATTCTACAGTGTACTTGCATTGGTGTTCGTATTGATTATCATTTTTACAGGACGTGATTATGGACCTATGAAAAGTGCAGAGTTAAAGGCAATGAAAAATCGTCTAGTAGAGGATGAGGAAACACAAATACTTTCTTCTAAGTGGTATAATGCAGTAATTCCATTCTTAGTCGTGATAGGTGTAACTGTATTAGGATTATATCAAAATGGTGGTGGATTTGAAGGTTTAAGCATTCAGGATGCTTTTTCTAATGCAGATGCAAGTGTCGTTCTATTGTGGTCTTCATTCGCTGGAATTGTTGTTGCATGGATGATGTCATTATTAACTGGTACATTAAAAGTAACCGAAATATCAGAAGCTTTCGTAGAAGGTGTAAAGTCAATGGTCGTACCAGCTATGATTCTTACTCTAGCTTGGACACTTGGTGGTATAAACGGTGAATTAGGAACTGCAGAGTTAATGGTGAATGTAATAGGTAATAATTTGCCGACATTTATGGTTCCGACAATCATGTTTTTAGTACCAGCAGTTGTGGCTTTTTCTACAGGTACATCATGGGGAACGAACGCAATTGTAATGCCTATAGCTATCGAACTTGCTTATTTAACAGGTGGTGTAGATTTAATAGTTCCAACAATTGGTGCTGTACTTACAGGTGCGGTTATGGGAGACCACCTTTCACCTGTTTCAGATACGACTATTATGTCTTCTATGGCATCAGGATGTGATCATATTAGTCATGTTAAGACACAAATTCCTTATGCATTAACAATCGCTGGAGTTGCTATATTATTTGGTTTCATACCAGCTGGATTAGGAGTTAATCCATTGATTTCATTAGTATTATCATCAATAGCTCTTTATACAGTTGTAAAGGTAATAGGTGTTGATGTAAGAAGTAGTAACACACTCAAAACAAACAATGGTTCTGATAATATAAACTGTAACGCTTCATAAATCATCTTGGTGCTCAAATGAGTTGTAGTCATAATTATATAAAGTGATTTAAATCTGAATGAAACTCTCATTCAGATTTTTTTTAGACCATAGCTAATTCAACACTTATATTTAGAATAACAACTAGACTAATGGGGTATATATTCTTGTGGAGGGGGATAATGTTTGAGTTTAACTACTTTTTTATTTTATTGGTAAAGTATGATTGTCAGGGCAAAAGAGAAAACTATCAAGAAACTCTTATAGACAATCAAGTATTATGAAATAAAACAGCATTTAGGGAGTATCTATATGAGGATGAAACAGATTTTTGCATTAATAAACAGCATATTGGTAGTTACAATGATTGCTGTTTCATTGGTATTGTTTCTTACAATCTACTCTATGAGAGTTGATAATGAATGGGTAACACATACTTATGAGGTTATACATGAATCAGAGCATTTGTTGATTGATATGTTAAATCAAGAAACTGGTATGAGAGGCTACTTAGCAACAGGAGATAGTAAGTATCTGGAGCCATACAATGAAGCTAGTTCTAGATTTAATATAAATCTAAACGCATTAAAAAAAATTGTGAGTGATAATCCTGCTCAAGTCAGTCGTTTAGAGGAAATTGAAAGACTGTCTTATAGATGGCATGATGAAGCTTCTAATATTTATTTATCTATTAAGCATGAAATTGTTAGTGCAGAAGAAATTAGAAGTGATTTAAGAAATTTAATAACTTCTGAAGAAGGTAGAAAAAAGATGGAGACAGCTATTGAGTTCCTTGATGATATTGAAGATGACTTGCTTAGTCTAAATATAGCTAATCGTATGATGAGTATGGAAATCAGTGTACAAGCTTATTCTATTAATGAAGAAAACAGCTTCTTAGATTCCTATTATTCCAGTAAAATCGAGTTGAATACTTATCTAGAACAATTGAATAATCCAACAATAAGAACTGCTGTTTATGAATGGGTTGATGAAATTGCTGAAAAAGAAATTGATTTTGTGAATGAGTCAAAATTATTTAAAGATGAAACAGATTTGTATAGTGAAATATCCAATGGTCTAGGTAAAATAATTATGGATCAGATTAGGGGGGAAGTGGATCATTTTATTGATGTTGAAAAAGATTTACTAGTAGAAAGAAAACTGGAGTCAGAGAAAAAAATAAATGTTTCTATTATAGTAATTTTCATTGGCTTTATAATGGTATTATTGATGAGTTTTATTCAAAGGGTATCCATGAGAAGAGTTACAAATCCTCTTATGAGTTTTATAGATAGAATGAAAAAACTTGACGTAAAGAATATTGATGAGGAAGTAACATTTAAAGCTTCAAGAATTATTGAAATTGAAGAAATCACCACTAGCTTTTCTAATCTTGTTAGCGAGTTAAAACACAATCAGGAGAGTATGAAAAAAGATGATTGGATACTACAAGGACAGATAGAAATAAGTTGTATTTCTGAGTCGTCGCAGAAATATGATGTACTTCCTAATAATCTTATATCGTATATAACAAAGAGATTAGATGGTCATTTTGGAGCTATTTATTTGCTAGAGGAATACAATGGAAACGACAATTTTATATTAGCTGCAGGCTATGCCTTAGATCATGATAAAAAAAGTTTTAAATCAGGAGAAGGTCTTATGGGACAAGCTGCAATTGAAGGAGAAATCATCCGAGTAAATGCTAAAGAGGAAGAAGGTAACAATAAGTCGGAATCAATGGTTATTATTCCATATGGATATAACGAAAAAGTGATTGCTGTAGCAAAAATTGTTTCAAAAACACACATAACAGACTTGATGTTAGACTTCTTAATGAGAACTAAATCTAGTATTGGAATTGCAATGAACAATATGATTAACTTGAAAAAAATTCGAGATTTATTAGAAGAAACACAAGATTCTAAGGAAAATATAGAAGCAAAATCTACTAAGTTAGAGAATAAAGTCACTCGATTAGAAATAGTTGAAAAAGAATTAAGTGATTTGACTAGAATAGATCAATTGACAAGCATTAAGAATAGAAGAGCATTTGACGAAACCTTAGATTTAGAATGGTCTAGAAGTATCAAAAGTGGTAGTTCGATTGCATTGCTAATTATCGATATAGATTACTTTAAAAGTTATAATGATGCATTTGGACATATAGAGGGAGATGTTTGTCTAAAGAAAGTAGCATCTACAATAAGTGATACATTACTAAGACCTTCTGATTGTGCTTTTAGATATGGAGGAGAAGAATTTGTAGTTTTACTTCCAAATACAGATTTATCTGGTGCTGAGAAAGTATCTGAGAATATTCGTTCTAATATTGAAAAATTAGGTATTGAGAATATTGTTGATAAACAGAAAAAGACATTAACAGTTAGTATTGGAGTAACATGTATTCTTCCTTCGCAAATTGATAGAAAAGAAAATATTATTTTGCAGGCTGATCAGGCAATGTATAAAGCAAAATCACTTGGTAGGAACAGGTGGCAATCTTATAAAAAAGACTGACAAAGCGAGTGTCATACTTGTGTATAATTTTATAGTAAGTAGAATGAGATGAAGTACCTAGTGAGGTACTTCGTTTTGTTGTTCAGAAATGTCCCTGGGAGAAAAATTAAAAAGTAACTAAATATTATGCGAATATGCAAATTTTTTTGACTATACGTAACCACAATAGTTCATTGTATTAAAAAAGTATTTTGACATTTTTTGCTAAAAGTGTCCTTGTAATATATTAATTTTATATGATACTATCACATGGAATAGGTACTAAATTGAGGAGGGTATTATGGGGTCATCATTTTGGATGTATTTATTTTCAATGGCGGGTTATTTTCTTTTACTACTTGGCATTATAGAAATTATGAGAAGAAAATATCATTTTTCACATTACTTGTGGTTAGCTTCGCTGATTACAATACCGCTTTGGATTGGTAGTGTTGTAGGTTGGTTTAGATGGTTTAAAATGTTAAGTGTTTTAATACCAGTAATTATTCTAGGATTTGCTCGCATTGCAAATTACGATAAAAAGAAATCCTTTTGGAAACTGTTTCAAGGACCTTGGGTTTTGTATTTCTTTTACGCTGTGATAAATCTGAATATTCTGGAAGCAACAGTGAAAGATTTTTCCTTGGGACACTATTTTAATGTGATACCAGGGCTGATTTTAATCTTTACTGTGCCATGGCCAAAAAAGTATTGGGAAATATCTAAAGGGAAATATGGTGATGTACTTGCGTATACAACAATCAGATGGAGTTTATTGTACACGATATGGAATGCTTGTTTCGTTTATGGAGAAAGTCCAGCATACTTTTTCTCATCATGTTGTATTCTTATGGCAGCAGTTGTTTACCCAATTCTAAAAGGAAAACCAGAACTCTATATGACTTCAAGAATTTATTCCTTGATTACACATTTGATTATTAGAGCAGTTATGCCAGGTATGTTTTTGAAAGTAATGGATGCGTCAGCAGTATTTAATGAGAATGTGTTAACTGGTTGGGGCCTTGTAAATACAGTTTTAGCTGTAGCTTATTTCATTTGGTATATAAGAGAAATGAGAGCTGGAACTTATAGAAGTGAGAGTTTACCACTTGAAAAAATGGCAAGTTAGATAATGAAGCTATTGCAAGGCAATAGCTTCTGTCAGATTATGATTATATTTTTATAATAGGCATTTTACTGAAGTAGTCTGTGATGAAAGAAACCACACGAGTAAGATCCTCTGTTTTTTTTCTAGATTTACTGACACAACAATAAAGTTTTCCGGGCTCAGGTGTAATTAAACGTATAACTTTCATATCTGGATTGGTAATTTTTTCAGCCATAATAGGTGTAACGGTTGCTAGAAGAGATGGCTCGGTTGTCGAGTTGATAATATCTAGATTATGACTTGAAGAGAACATGATATTAGGTTGAATATCTGATAATTGACAATAGTAATCAAAGAGTTCTCTTAAGACATTGTCCTCAGAGCCAGTAACAATTGTTTGTTCATGCAATTGAGAGAAGTCTAGAATTCTTTTATTAGATAAGGGATGATCCTTATGAATAGCCACGTACATATAGCCTTCTGCTAAGAATGTTGCATCTAAAAGGGTTAGATCAAATGGATTAACTAAAAGCGCTATATCAGCTTCCTTATTGAGTAATTTGTCGATACATTTTTTCTTAGACCATTCTTTTATTTTGAATCGAACATCAGGATATTTCTTCTGAAAATCTAGGATTACATCGGTATTAAGGCCACGTGAAATACCATATGCAAAGGCAATTGTAATGGGTTTCTTCTTTTGAGGTCTTTGTTGTGAGATTATTTCTTTAGCTTCAGAATAAGAGTTTTGCATTTCAACAAAATGAGGATGCAGTTTAACACAGATTTCAGTTGGAATCACACCAGATTTGTTTCTTTTGAATAACGTTGTACCAAGCTCTTTTTCAAGAGTTTGTATTTGACGACTTAAACCTTGCTGAGAAATGAACATTTTATGACAAGCTTTTGATATGTTTTGTTCATCGTAAAGGACAAGGAAAGATTCAATATAACGCATATGCATTGGTGGACTCCTTTAGTATTAATAAAAACTATCTACAACAATGTGTTGTGGATAGAAAACAGATTTGATTTAATTTAAAGTATTAATTGATAAAATTTTAACATATAAAGTGTGATATAACTATAGTAAGTTTGGAGGAAAGCATGAGTGAAAAGAAAAAAGTGTTGGAGTTAGCAAATAAAATCAGTCGTGTAAAGATGGGTTCAAAGAGAGGTGTTGAATACCATCATCCCGAGTATGAAGTATTGGATCCTATAGTAGAAGACTATATGGCAGAAATTGCATTGTATTTGGAATTTAGAGAACCAAAGTCATCTAAGGATGTGGCTGAACTTTCTGGGAGACCCTTAGAAGAAGTTTCACCAATTTTAGAAGACCTAGCTTGGAAAGGCGTGTGTATTGTCAATGAGATTGATGGGGTAGATCATTATTGGTTTGAACTTTGGGTTCCAGGACACTTTGAACTTCTTGTTAACAACCGTGAGCTCGTTGCACAGTACCCTCAAATAGCTTTAGCATTTGAAAAGTATGGACAAAAGAAAGGGCCAGAAGCAGCAGGTCTTTTTCCTATCGGGAAAGGTCCCATGCGTGTTATTCCAATTGAAACTTCAATTTCTGGTAATTCGCAACATGCCTCTTTTGAAGAAGTCTCAAAATATCTTAATGATAATACAATCTTTTCAGTATCTGATTGTTCCTGTCGAACAGCAAGAGAAGTCGCTGGAGAGGGCTGTGGTCATCTAAAAGAAGATATGTGTATTCAGATGGGCAATGCTGCCGAGTATTATATTAAAACAGGAAAAGGTCGAGAAATCACTCGTCAAGAGGCCTTTGAGATTATAAAAAGAGCTGAAGAAAATGGATTGATGCATACAATCCCTAATGTTGATGGACCTGGTAAGACACACGCTATATGTAACTGTTGTGGTTGCTCGTGTTTGGCACTCAGAAATGCTTCTATGTTCTTCAATAATGATTTTGTTAGATCAAATTATGTGTCGACCATTGATTCAGAAAAATGTGTTGCTTGTGGTGAATGCGTTGAAGTATGTCCAACAAATGCTGCAAAATTAGGGCAAAAACTATGTTCTACAAAACCAGTAGGTGATAAGAAAATGATTGATACACCTGCAAACACAAAATGGGGACCAGAGAAGTTTAATGCTGATTATAGAACAAACAGAAAGAATGTTGTGGATTCTGGAACGAGTCCATGTAAAACCAATTGTCCAGCTCATATATCAGTACAAGGTTATATTAAGTTGGCAGCTCAAGGAAATTATACTGAAGCTTTAGAACTGATAAAGCATGAAAATCCTTTCCCAGCAGTTTGTGGACGTATCTGTCCGAAACTTTGTGAAGATGAGTGTACGCGTGGTGATATTGATGATCCGGTATCGGTTGATGAAATTAAGAAGTTCATTGCAGAGCAAGACCTTAATGCTGAACACCGTTATATTCCTAGAAAGCGACATACTTATAATAAGAAAGTTGCAGTGATTGGTGCTGGTCCTTCAGGATTGTCTTGTGCTTATTATTTGGCTGTAGATGGATATGAAGTAACGGTTTATGAAAAAGAGACAGTACTGGGTGGTATGTTAACACTTGGAATCCCGAATTATAGGTTAGAAAAAAATGTTATCAATGCAGAAATTGATGTTCTTAAAGAACTGGGTGTGACATTTAAACTTGGTGTTGAAGTTGGAAAAGATATAAGTTTATCAGATTTACGCAAAGATGAGTTTAAAGCCTTTTACTTAGCAATAGGTGCACAAGGTGGTCGAAAACTAGGATTGAATAATGAGGATGCTTCTGGCATCATGACAGGCGTAGAGTTTTTGAAGCAAGTGAACCTTAATCAAAATGTTGATCTTGATGGTGAAGTCATTGTCATCGGAGGCGGAAATGTTGCAATCGATGTTGCAAGAACAGCTAAGCGTATCAATCATGGTGAAGTAGGGATGTTTTGTTTAGAAAGTAGAGAATCAATGCCTGCTCTTGAAGAAGAAGTAATTGAAGCTGTATCAGAAGACATTACTCTTTATAACTCATGGGCTCCTAAGGAAATTCTATTGGAAGAGGACAGAGTTATTGGTATGGTATTTAAGAAATGCATTTCAGTACTCGATGAAAAAGGAAGATTTGCACCTGTATTTAACGAAGAAGAAACTCTGACAGTTATGGCTGATCATATATTAATTGCTATTGGGCAAGTAATAGAGTGGCGAGATCTTTTAAAAGACACAAGAGTCAAGCTTCATAAAAATGGTGTAGCAGAAGTTGACACATTTACTTTACAGTCAAATGAACCAGATATATTTATTGGTGGTGATGCAGCTACGGGACCAAAGTTTGCTATTGATGCCATAGCTTTAGGAAAAGAGGCTGCAATATCAATTCATAGATACGTTCAGCCAGGACAAAGCTTGATAATAGGGCGTGATAGAAGAGAGTACAAAGCTTTTGATAAGAAGGCATTAATTATAGACAGTTATGACACGGCGGGAAGACAGAAGACAAGTCACGTTAACGGTAAAGATGCTGTAGAGTCTTTTAAAGATTTAAGAACTACATTTACTGAAGAACAGATGATAAAAGAAAGCGAACGTTGCTTAAGTTGTGGTGCAACAGAAATTGATGAGTACATCTGTGTAGGATGTGGGGCCTGTACAATTAAATGTAAATTTGATGCTATTTCTCTAACAAGAAAATATGATGAGAATAATGTCCCTATAGAGGATTTGAAAGGCGTTGTGCTAAAGAATATGGTTAAACGCCAAGGTAAAATAGTTGCTCATAAGTTAAGTAAAGCTTTAAAAGGAAATAGAGAATAAAAGTCAATAAAATGACCTGACAATATTATTATGTCAGGTCATTTTTGTATAAAACTATTTTGATAACTCCTCATCAATATGGACGATTATATTAGATAATGAGTTTACATAACTACCGAATTCGTTGTCGTACCAACCGAAAATCTTAGCATGAGTAACAGGTAATTGGATATCTCCAGCAGCTCCCATTTCATGAACTAAATTGCTAGGTAGTGGTAGAAAACCAGTTTTAGTTCTAGTCTCAGTACCTTCTATTACAGCAGATGCTTTAAAACCTTTTAAATCACAAGATACATTTTGCTCTTCGGAGAATACTAGATAACCTTTTTGGCCATTCATCGCTGCCTTTTTATAGATGTCATTAATATATTCCTGAGTAAGTTTAGGCTCACCAGATGCTTCTAATTTAGATCTAAATGTTAAGTTTAACGATACCAATGAAACTGTATTAGTTGGTATTCTCACTGAATCTGCCATAAATCCAATCGATTTTATTTCTGGTAATATAAATTCTAACGCCTTAGCAGCACCAGTTGATGTTAATATAATGTTATTTAATGCAGAACGACTTTTTCTTAGATCCTTTGCGCCCTGGGCTGGAAGTGCATCTAGTATATTTTGATTGTTTGTCGCTGCATGGATTGTAGACATAGAAGCTGTAAGGATTCTTGATGTTTCAATATGATCTAAAAGTGGTTTCATCATATGTGAAAGAGCAGTAGTTGTACAGCTTGCAGCTGAGATGATATGGTGTTTGTCTTTGTTATAATTTTCGTGATTGATACCATATACCAACATTGTTGCATCTTCTGGAAGTTCAAGTTCTTTACCCTTAATTTTAAATGGAGCTGAAACCACAACTTTTTTAGCTGTATTAAGATGACCTCTAACACTTCCTCTTCCTGTTTCTTTATCCATTGTTGGATCGAGAAAGACACCAGTACAATCAACAACAACGTCTACATTGTGTTCTGACCAGTTGATGTTCTTTGGATTTCTCTCTTCTGTTAAGAAGATGATATGTTTTCCATCAATTTCAAATTCAAATGACTCTTCATTGAGTACTTTTACATTTAATGATTTTCCACTATATCCATACATAAAACGATCTAAGCTTCCATATGTTGAGTCATTAAGAATAAAGTTGAGTAAATCATTTACTGAAGTACCTGCTGTTCTTCCTAAGCTAATAACAAAACCATCAAAGTGCTTAATGATAAGTTGATTCCATAGCACAAGCTTTCCTATTCTTCCTAAACCGTTAATTCCTAAATATTTTTTCATCTCTCCTCCTTGGTGGGTAAATAATGTCCCAGTTCAAACACTACACATTCTACAGTACTCTGGGACAAAAGTGAACCCTATTCATGTAAATAAATAATCGTTATTTTTTGACGCGGTTATCATTTAGTAATGCCAATAGGACAATTTTGTCCCAGTCGAAAAAAGTTTTTTCTTTGAATGGATTTAACTTTTTTTTTATGATTTGTAGAGACAAAATAATTTAATAACTCGATATTTTTTTGTGAATATTACTAATTAATCTTTAGGAATGTTGCAAATGATTGTATAAAAAGTACCTTAATAGAAAAAAATCTTTAAGTAATTTGCAAATTAAATTAAGGTGGACTCATTAGTATGAGGTATAATGAGACTAGAGCGATAATTATTCAGTAATACTCAAGTGCTACAAGTATTGAAAACACTAATATGCAACTGCTGGTTGACAAATTAGACAGTCTAATTGGTAGTCTGCTACTAATATAATTGGTAAGCTCATCTTACAAAAGGTGAAAGGGGATAAAAATGATATTAGCAGAAAAAATTATGAAACTGAGAAAACAATCTAGTTGGTCTCAAGAGGAGTTAGCAGAAAAAATGAATGTTTCTAGACAATCGGTGTCGAAATGGGAAAATGCAACCAGCATTCCTGATTTGAATAAGATTATTCTAATGGCTGAAATTTTTAGTGTTTCTACCGACTACTTGTTAAAAGATGAAATTGAAAATGTACAAACAATAGGGGTAGATTACGAACCGGATAACAGAATAGTGACTTTAGAAGAAGCAAAAAGATTTATGGAAACTAAAATGGAAATGACAAAGTTAAATGCTAAAGGTGCTTTAATATGTATTTACTCAGTGATCCCATTACTCTTTTTACTTGGTTTAGCAGAAAATGATAACATAGACATTTCTGACAATATTGCATTAGTGATAGGGATGACTTCATTGCTTGCGATGGTTTCCATTGGGGTTAGTATTTTTCTGAAAAGTAGTCAAATTGAACAAGATATTGACAAGCTAGAAAATGAGACTTTTGAATTAGCTTATGGAGTAAGAAGTATATTTAAAGAAGAATCCAAAGCACATAGAAGAGTGTATAGTCAGAGACTGTCAATTGGAATTGCCATAATTATCATGAGTGTTATTCCACTGATTATCGCTGGAATACTTGATCAACCTGATATGACTTTGCTTTTAATGTTAACAATAATGATTCTGTTTGTAGGGGTAGGTGTTTATATTTTGATTCCTAGTTCTGCAAAAAACAGTGCTTATAATTGTCTTCTTAACGAAGGTGAGTTTACGCCTAATAGAAGAAAAGAAACTAAAAGAGTTGAGCAATTTGCCACATTCTATTGGCCTCTTGTAACAGCTGTTTATATTGGATGGAGTCTATGGACTATGGCTTGGGGAATTACATGGGTTATATGGCCTGTAGCAGGAATTGCATTTGCAGCATTTGCTGGACTAATTAGTTTTATTGAATCAGGAAAATCAAATAATTAAAGGATGGGCATCTCATAGAGATGTCTTTCTAATATCTACTAAAGACAAATATGGTATAATCAATTGACTAGAATAATTAAGGGGGAAAATAGTGAAAAAAAATAGAGAGTTTATGAAAGCCTTTGATTGGGGCATAGAACTAGATACAAAATCAGACCAGCAAAAGGGTGTTGAAATGCCTGATTTGTTTAAGTCATATGATGGATATGATCTATTGGAACTACCAGCCATAGAAAGCATAAAATTAGAGGAAAAATCATTCACAAGTATTATAAGAGATAGAAGATCTAGAAGAAAATATACTGGAAAGTCAATTAGTTTAGAAGTTTTGTCTTATCTACTATACACAAACAGCGGTATAACAAAACAAGCTGGGGATACTTTCTTTAGAGCCTATCCAAGTGGTGGTAATAGACAAACGTTTGAGACATATTTATCAATTCAAAATGTAGAAGGATTAAATAATGGTATTTATAGATATATTCCAGTAAAACATGCCTTAATTTTAGTTGGAAATGAAGATGATCTAAATGAGAAACTATCTGAGGCTTGTGCAGGTCAGGTTTGGGTAAAGAAAGCAGCTGTAACTTTTATTTGGACAACCATTCCATATAGGGGGGAGTGGCGATATATGGATAGAGCACATAAAGTGATTCTTCTTGATGCAGGACATATTTGTCACAATTTATATTTGGCTTGTGAAGCTCTAGGAAATCTAGGTACTTGTGCTATTGGTGCTTATAATCAAGAAAAAATAAATACACTCATTGCTGTGGATGGTGAAGACGAGTTCGTTGTTTACCTATCACCAGTAGGTGTTTATAAGTAGATAAGGAAAGGATAAATTAAGTCATTAATTTATTCTTTTTTATTTAAACAATCATGAGTTACTTTGCATTAAACTAAAGATATTATATAAAATTACTCTGGAATTTGATTATTATTTTCTCCAAGGGTATATTATTGTTATATAGAGTTAAACAGACATAGTTAGGTGAATCTATGAGTAATAAGAAAGTAGAACGAATAAATGTTGCACAGATAGTTTCAACGGTACTTGTATTGGTAATTTTCGTATTTATTGGCATTAGCCTTAAAGGAGAGTTAGATACAGCCATTCAAGTTGAAGAAGAAGAAATCTACCATGGTTTGTTACAGCAAGCTGATACTGTTGATAAGAGAATGGCTGAAATTTTTGATCGAGCTAAGTTAAGTAAATTTTGGCTTGAAGAAATGCCTTTATCAGAAATTGAGAATATTAATCTAGATGATTATTCATGGGATTATCATTCAGATTTAGAAATAACTTACCTGAGAAAAACTAAAGAACATCTAGGTAGTATTTATATTGATGGAAAAATTGAAGAACTAAATGAGTATCAAATAAATGAAATAAAAAGAATAATAGCATCATTTAATTTCCAGGCATTTATGCTTGATCATGTCACTTTCGATTCATGGGTTATTTATTACACAGATGAGCAAATAATCTCTGCTTATCCTTACACTCAAGCTGAAAAGGTATTTGATCCTGATGGGCTTTCAGCATCTGAGGTTTTTGAATATGTTAGACAAAACGTTGAAATGTTAAGAGAACAGGCTACTTCAGAGATTTTAGCAGATGGCTGGGAGTCTGATTTATCACCAGATCTTAATGGTGAAGAAGTCATGTTTACACGAAATTGGCCGATTGTAGTTGATGATAAAATCTATGGTATTTATCAATCAGGATTTGATTTAGAGCCTCTCGAAGACCTATATGAGATGCCTCATAGTAATGACCTGTTTTTTATTGTTGATGGTAGTAATCAAGTTGTTTATGATAATACTAGAAGCATCTTAGAAGTAGAAAAATTTGAACTATTAGATACAACCAATCTAGAAGATTTTGAAGAATCTCCTTATGGAAAAGGCTATTATTCCAACAATGAGAGCAAATTGACATACATATTAGATTTAGAGAATACCAATTGGAAGGTTATCTATCAAGTTGAATTAGATGCTTCAAGTATATTAATGGAAAGTAATATTATAGTGAACTATTTTGTATATGTGTTATTAACACTTGTTTTATCTATATTTCTATTTCGTTACTTACATCTTTCTAATATCAGAAGATTAAAAAAAGAGCAGGCTATTATTAAGGATATTACCTATGATTATCTAACAGGTGCACTTAGTAAAAAAATGTTGGACTCAAAACTCTTAGGATTTATAGAGAATCATAAGGAGTGTAATTTTAGTGTTGCCATGCTTGATATTGATGATTTCAAGAGAGTGAATGATACTTATGGTCATGGTTTTGGTGATAAAGTATTGAAGCAGGTTTCTGATACGATAAAACAGTCTTTAAGAGAAGGTGATATAGTTTGTCGTTTCGGAGGAGAAGAATTCTTAATTATTCTCTCAAATACTGATATAAATTTAGCTAAAGATATTTGCAACCGAATTATTAAGAATATTGAAGTAGATACAAAAGAAATATTAGGTATTGTTGTTACTGCAAGTATAGGCGTTGTAAACTATGCTGGTAATCATAATAAAGAATCTATCATAAATATGGCAGATGATAATTTATATAAAGCGAAAAGCAAAGGAAAGAATAGAGTTGAAGGATCGGAAGTAATTTCATAAAATACACTGTATTATTACTCGAGTGAATATAAGCTAGTTTTTAATAACATTTACGATATGTTCATATTTTAGGTGAGAATTTAAGAAATTTTAATATTCAGAAAATTCAGAGATGTATATGATATACTATATTCATTAAATAAAGTGGGAGGCAACTTTTGTACAATACAAGTATTGAAACTCGAGCTAGAACAAAGAAGAAGACCCTGTGGCAAAGGCTTACATCATACACTAAGCATAAAATTATAAGTACTAGATATAAATTAATGAATTTTTTTATTGATGTAGAATCTGGTAAAGAATATGATCCTGGAAATCTAAGAACTCACAATAGGAAAATGATAACTGATAAAAGCTATAAGGTATCGTTTTACTACAAATGTTTTATGTGTAAATTACGTTATAAGTTTATAAGTTTTATTGTTGATATAATACTCACTATAATAATATTAATGATATTATTTATTGTGTCAGTCATGACCTGCCTTGTTACATATGGCATGATGTTGATATTGATACCTGTATAGTCATCTTTTATCATATTATAAAGCAGACAGATTGGTTGATAACTGGTCTGTTTTTATTTTAATGTCAAAGAGAGAGAGGTTGTAGTTGAATATTTAGAATAAATTATGTATGATAGTGAATGCTGATATTTGTTATTCAGCCAAGAAACCGATATAATACTCACAAGAGTATGAATGTGGAGGAAAAATGAAAATATCTAAAAAAGATGCATTGATGTGGTTTGAATTTTTGGCAGAACTACCAGAGGAGGAAGAACTTTCTTCTATGCATGAAGAAATCGTCTATGCAACTTTTGCACAAATAGAAGCAGCTGTAAATGCAAGAAATGAAAAATTGATGGCTGAAATTAAAACATTAAAGACATTAGAGAATAGAACTTATTTTGTAGGAGAAGAAGCGAACTTCCCAAAAGGTTGTAGATCTTGTTTAATCGGTACAGGGCTGAGCGCTGTTAGAAAAACAAATAAGTGCAACTTGGAATGTAAATTCTGCTATAATTATGGTCAGCTAGATGATAGTCCACCAATTGGTGAAGATATGTGGGAAATTGGTGGAACTAAAATGTATGAAAAAGACATTGATTTGTTGCTATCGATTCATAAAAAACCAACAGGTGTTTCATATGTTTATTTGGAACCATTTATAGAAATTGAAAAGTACTATTCTGTTATTAGAAAGTTCCATGATGAAGGTATTCATCAACATATGTATACAAACGGTACATTAGCTACTGAAGACTCACTGAAAGCACTTGGTGAAGCTGGATTGGATGAAATAAGATTTAATCTAGGTGCATCTGACTGTTCAGATGAAGTAATTGAAAATATTGCTTTAGCGAAGAAATACATCAAATATGTTGGAATAGAAACACCAATGACACCAGAACTATATACAACGTTCTTAGAGAAAAAAGATAAGATTTTAGACACGGGATTAGATTTTATGAATTGTGCTGAACTTCATCTTAATGAGAACAATATCTACAATTATTTTGGTGATAATATGTATATAGCAAGACATGGTTATATCTCACCAATATGGAGTCGTGAGTTGACACTTAAACTTATGAAATTAGCAGAAGATGAGAAGTGGGATATATTGATTCATGACTGTTCTAACCATACTAAGTTTGCAAGAGGACTTAACTTAAATAGCAAGATGTGGTTTGGTGCAAGTAATTACACTTGTGAATTTGCTGATATTCCATTTGATGTCTTTTTACCAATATTAAAGGATGAATCGTTTAAATTTTTAACTGAGCAACCTTTACCTATGGAGTATATGCCATTTGGATATGAGAATTTAATTTAGTATATAGTTAAAGCCCAACATTCGTTGGGCTTTATTTTAGTTTTCAGAGAATATATCTGTTTTTTTACTAATACGTACAAGACCATATAACAAGGTCAGAATGATACCTATGACCAGCATGGCATTATCCATACCAAAATTCTCAGCGATAAAACCAAGAGTAGGAGACAAAACAATAATTAGTAATGCTTTTAGCTGTGAATCTATACTTAGGACCGTTGCTCTTTCGCTTTTCGCCATATAATGATCACAATGTTCTACAAATATTGGCTTTCTCATATCTCTTAAAAGTCTTAGAATAACAAATGCTAGGATTATAACTATAGTCCACTGAAGTTTAATAGACAATGCGAGTACAAAGAAACACCCAATTAGGATTATATAGAAAGAGTTCATCAGTTTATCAGATGTTGTGTATTTAGTTGCCTTATAGATTCTTTTGGAACCAGCAGAACCAAGGATATTGATGATAAAGTATACTAGACCCAATGTAATTTTTAAGTTTTCATCGGTAGACATAGTTGATATTATGACCATGCCTGATGTGATAATAACTGCCTCTAGAATAGGCTGTATATAGTCTTTGCATATAGAAATAAAACCATCAAATGATGCAGAGTTCAGTAGAATTCTCCTAAGTTCAGGTTTTTTTAAGATACCAACCAAATGATCTCTAATGAGTTCGTAAACACTGCCTGCTTTTCTCTTGTCTGGTAAATCCAATTCCTTTGGATAAGAAAGAATTAATAGCAAGTCTAATAAATACGGAATAATTGTTATAAGAAATATGTAATTTGAACTTGGAATATTTAAAATCAAAATAATAGCTAAGATAGAGCTAATAGCTGATCCCTTTAAAGAGTATGAGCGTGTTCTACCATAGACATATATTTTGTGTTTTTCCCAACCCTTTAATTCTAAATAAGCGTAGATCATGGCTTTATGTGTCCCTGATCTAAAAGCCTCACCGAGCCCGAAGAAAATCATTGCGGCAACTGCTACTTTGAAATCATTTACAAAGAAGAACAGTATAAATGAAATGATATAGAAGACAAAGCACATAGATAATTCTTTTTTCTTTCCAATTAAATCTGCAATGATACCTGATGGTATTTCGAATATATAGGTTATCAACTGTGATATACCAAATAAGATACCGATATCAAATAGATTCATACCTTTTCCGAGAAGATAAATAAACAAATAAGGTTCGAAGAACTGTAAGTTTTTAAGGAAACCATAAGCGCAAAATTTCCAAATCTGTTTATCTTTTTTTATTTCATGTTCGAGCTGTTTATTCAAAGTCACACTCCTGTGTTTTAGTTATTAGTAAATGAAAATTCATATGAAACGGCTATCGTTTTATATAAGTAGCTTAAGAACTCGACTTGGACGACCTGCTTTTCCAATAATTCTCTTACCTACAATTTCAATATAACCCGCGAGCTCTAATTTTTCAATCATACGATTCATACTTCTTAGAGAATTACCAAACTCTTTTGAGAGTTCCTGACTAGTGAAGGTATCTTTTTTATACAAGTCCATGATGCTTTTTAGTTGATAGATATTGTTTACACTGATACCTGATTCTTCTGAGATACTTTTAAAGTTGTAATCGGTCATCATGTTATCAGTTTCTCTATCAATCGGGCTAACTCTATCCATATTTTTTTTGTCATAGACAACAAAGCATTGATTTCCTCCCATTTTAATTGCTTTGTTTTTACCTAAATAGGCATTTGATTTGGCTTCTCTAGCTGTCATACCAAAGCCAATTCCAACACTAATTGTATGATTGGTTCTTCTTTTTACTTTATTAAGAATCGAAAGTTCCCTAAGATTATTTGTTTCAAATTCGAGGATTTTCCTAGTGGTGAAGAGCATATAACTTTTCTCGTTTTCTACAACCGCTGCTTGAATGGATTGTGCAAATTTATAGATTTCCTCTGTAATTTTTGTTTTCATAAGCATAATACCATAATCGTTTTCTAAATCTAAATCATAGTCATTGCCCAAATCGTGTTCTACTGAAATAACAACAATTTGATTGATACTCATGGTTTGTGTCTTTATTTTTTCAAGTAGTGTATGAATTTTATTGACTATGGAAATACGATTTGGTGTTAATAACATACTTGGAACATTGTCATCCTGGAGCATTTTATAGACCATAGAGATACCAGTAATGGCAGTTGTTTGACTGAGTATGTGTTGCTTTTTATGAAAATCATATAGATTCTTGATTAAATGATTTGATAGGGTGTTAATGTTTGAAGTATACAATGTAAAATCATCAGGAGAAAAACCAAAACTTCTAAAGATTTCATTAACAGTTGGAATATCATATGAATCAATGGTGATGTTTTTTACATTGTATTTTCTCTTTAATGTAGCTTCTAAGAGGATACGTTGTAATTGACTTTCATCATTCTCTAAATAGACCCATGGTAGTTTTGAGTGCATATTATGATTGATAATTTCATAAGGAAATTTACCTGTAAATATGATACCTTCAAAATCTTCAAAGTGTTCTTTTATATAACTAATAGTTGTATTAATTTGACTCATATTATGCATTTTTACAGGGTATCCCTCAATAAAATCAAACTGCTCTTTGAGTACGTCTTGTATTCTTTCAATGTTGTCTTCATGTCCTACAATTCCTATTTTCATAGTGGTCCTCCTATTGCTATCGTAAAGTAATATTATATTAAAGTCAAATTAAAGACACTATACGGCACCTTGCTTTAATGATAGCCTAAATGTAGATGAATATTACGCAAATTAAGAGGAGGAAGTATTATGGTTAAATATGTAGCGGAACCTTTTAAGATTAAAATGGTAGAGCCGTTGAAAATGACAACAAGAGCTGAAAGAGAAGAAAAATTAAAGGCAGCAGATTACAATGTTTTTGGTTTAGATTCAGATGATGTTTATATTGATTGCTTAACAGATAGTGGTACAGGCGCAATGAGTGATACTCAATGGGCTGGTATGATGGCTGGTGATGAGTCTTATGCTGGCGCTAGAGGATACAGAAAGCTTATGAAAGCTGTTACAGATATCTTTGGTTATGAGTTTGGTCAACCAGTTCACCAAGGTAGAGCTGCAGAACAAGTATTACTTCCAAGTTACCTAAAAAAAGGTCAAAAATGTGTTTCTAATATGCATTTCGATACAACTAGAGGTCATGTAGGTTTATTAGGTGCTAAAGCTATTGATATAGTAGTTCCAGAAGCAAAAGATACTTCTACTTACTTACCATTCAAAGGAAACATGGATACTGAGCGTTTAGAAGCTTATATTAATGAAGTTGGTGCAGATCAGATTGGTCTTATCATTATGACAATCACAAATAACTCTGCTGGTGGTCAACCGGTTTCTATGGAAAACTTAAAAACTACTAAAGCTATCGCTGATAAGCATGGTATTCCAATGATTATTGATGCAGCTAGATATGCTGAAAATGCTCACTTTATCAGAGAGCGTGAAGAGGGATATCAAGATGTAGAGATCATCGATATCGTTAGAGAGATGTTCTCATATGCTGAGGCATTTACAATGAGTGCTAAAAAAGATGCTATTGTAAATATGGGTGGTTTAATTGGTGTAAAGAATTCTGAAGAATTATACATCAAGGTCAAAGGCTTAACAATTCCGTATGAAGGATTCGTAACTTATGGTGGTTTAGCAGGTAGAGATTTAGAAGCATTATCAATTGGTTTATATGAAGGTCTTGATAAAGACTACTTAAGATATAGAGTTGGTCAAATAGAGTACTTAGGTGGTAGATTAAAAGAATTAGGTGTACCATTCCAATATCCAGTTGGTGGTCATGCAGTATTCTTAGATGCAAAAGCATTACTTCCACATATTCCATATCATCAATTCCCTGGTCAAGCACTTGCTTGTGAGCTCTATTTAGAGGCAGGTATTAGATCTTGTGATATTGGTTCATACTTACTTGACTTAGATCCTGAGACTGGTGAGCAGTTAGAATCTGAAATGGAATTTACAAGATTAGCGATTCCAAGAAGAGTTTATACACAAGCACACTTTGATGTAATTGCTGAAGCACTTAAGAACATCAAAGAAAGAGCAAGTGAAATTAAAGGTTATGAAATTACATGGCAAGCACCTGTACTAAGACACTTTACAGCAAAGCTTAAGCCAATTGAAGATTAATATGGATACTCTCATATCATTTGATATGGGAGTTTTTTTACATACTTTTTTCACATTTGGGTAGTATACTTGATATAAGATTGGAGATATGTATGAAAAAGTTTTGTTTAATAATATTATGTTTACTTATGGTTTTAAACCTATTAGGAGCAGCTGAGAGTATTGACGTGTACATTGATGGAGAAATATTAAAATTTGATGTAGAGCCAGAAATCGTTAATAATCGTACCATGGTACCTTTAAAAGTCATTTTTGATGAACTTGATATGGAAGTGAAGTGGGATGGTGTTATGAGAAAAGTAACAGCTACAAAAGAGAATTTATCTATAGAACTGACCATTGATTCTGATATATCGTATGTTAATGGAAAGGAAATGATTATTGACTCGGTAGCTTATATAAAAGAGGGCAGAACTATGGTTCCTTTAGCTTTTCTAGCTGAAAGTACTGGTGCCGATGTTATGTGGAATGATGTTACAAAATCCGTCTATATATCGAGATTACCTTATCCAATTGTTGATACAGGACTGACTACTTTGTTCTCTGATGATTCAGTTATTTTTGATGTTACACAAGGATCGTTATTCTATGGACAAGATGGTCATTACACAGGTAAACAAGCCGATTATATAGACAATGGTAATGGCACAATCTTAGATACCGTTACAGGACTCATGTGGCAAAAGACGATGACTTCTAAAATGGATTTTGATCAGGCTGTAGAGTATGCTGCTGATAGTTCTTTAGGTGGCTATAGTGATTGGCGAATTCCAACAATAAAAGAACTGTTTTCATTGATTCTATATACAGGACAATCAGGTGGCGAAACTGCAAATATTCTTTTTATTGATACAGATTATTTTGACCAACCAATTGGTGATACAAGTATTGGTGAAAGAGAGATTGATGCACAAACGTGGTCAAGTACAAAGTATGTTGGTAAAACGATGCATAATGATGAAAGTGTATTTGGTGTTAATTTTATTGACGGTAGAATTAAAGCTTATCCATTAGTTGATCCTCGACAAAGAGAAGATAAGATAGGGTATTTTAGACTAGTAAGAGGGAATGAAAGTTATGGTAAGAACCAGTTTGTAGACAATGGTGATGGAACTATTTCTGATCTTAGTACTGGATTAATGTGGCAATTAAGTGATGATGGTCATATAAGAAATTGGAGTGAGGCTTTAACATATGTAGAAACTTTGGAATTAGCTGAGTATGATGATTGGAGACTGCCTAATATTAAAGAGCTACAAAGTATCGTTGACTATTCTAAAAGTCTTCAAACAACGGGCACACCAGCTATTGATAACTTATTTAAACTAACACCAATAAAAGATCCAAACGGTGAAAAGAACTATGGTTATTATTGGTCAAGTACGACCCACCAAGATGGTCATAATCCTGCATCAAATGCTTCTTATGTGTCTTTTGGTGAGGCGAAAGGTGAAATGTTTGGTAGTTTATTAGATGTACATGGATGTGGAGCAGTAAGAAGTGATCCTAAGTCAGGTGATGTAGAAATTTATCCAACATATTTTGGTCCACAAGGTGATTTGAGATATGTTTTTAACTATACAATAGCAGTTAGAGAACTTGAATAATAAACAATCCCCTTTAATAAATTAATGGGGACTATTTGATATGAGGTAAAAAGCATCATTAAATGCTTTGAACGGGTTTTATGGCGTGTATTTTAGTTTCTTGAAGAAATAACTTTGCATTTGGCCTGTGAATAAAGTAGATACAATAGTACCAATACCAAAAGGTCCACCAATAAGTAAACCAATGACGAATGTAGAACCTTCAACTAGTAATTTCATTTTACCGACGTTGGTATGAGTTTTTTTCATAATTGCAAATGTAAAGCTATCTTTTGGACCTGCTCCAAGTCCGGTACTAACTGTTAGGCTTAAGCCTAATGAGAAAGTGATAACGCCCATCATACAAGCAAGTAGTTGTATAATAAAAACATCTGGAAGCGTCGGTGTAAATTGATTTATTATATCGATATATAAACCGATTAAAAACATATCCAATATTGTAGTTATTCCTGGTTTAACACCTAATAAGTAAGCAATTGCTATTAGTGTAAAACCAAATATCTGTACAACCAATCCTAAAGATAAACCAGTCAGGTCACTGAAGCCTGTTGTTAAAGTCCACCACGGATTTAATCCGAGTTCAGCTTTCATCATCATGACAATACCTATTGAGGTAATTAACATTGAGAGCATTGTTTTTAGGATACGATTTTTTAGTGATTTCATATGGATGTCCTCCTAGGGTCATTGTAACCTACTTGCTTAGATAACTAAAACGAATTATAATTATAATATGTATAACTAAAAGTTGTGACTGGAGTAGAATATGAGTTTAATCAAATATGAGGTTTTTAAGGTTGTTTCAGAAGTTGGTAGTTTCTCGAAAGCTGCTTTACATTTAAATATGAGCCAAGCAGCTGTTAGCAAATCAATTAAGACATTAGAAGAAGATTTCGGTGTAGAATTGTTTATTAGAAACAAACAGGGCGTTGAACTATCGAGGTTTGGTCAAAAGGTACGTCCTGAAATTCTTGCTGTTCTTAGTCAAAATAGACGATTAGAGAACCTAGTGAATACATACAATGACCTTCAAACAGGTAGATTGATTATTGGAAGCTTCTCATCAGCTTCATCACTACTGTTACCAGAACTTATTAAGAAATTTTCAGCCAAATACCCTAATATACAAGTTATTGTGAAGGAAGGTCATTATGATGCTATAAAGCGATGGTTAGAAGATGGTATCATTGATATAGGTTTATTGATAGAAGAGTTTATCGAGGATTATGAGAGAATTTTTTTATTTACAGATCATATCAAATTATTGTCTCCAAAAAAATATGGTTTAGCCGAAGAAGTATCGATAAAAACAATAGAGGAATATCCTTTTATCGTATCAGAGCATTATCCTAATCCATATTTGAGTAAGATTTTTAAGAAGTTTAGTGTGAAACCAAACACAAAGTATGTTGTTAAAACCAATCAGACAATTTTTTCTTTTGTAGAAAAAGGACTTGGTATTGCACTATTACCAGAATCGACATTGTTCAGATACAATTATGGATTTGATGTTATCAAGTTAAAAGAAACGATCCCTAGAAATATCTATTTGGTAACAAAAGAAAAGAATTTAGAAATTCCAATGATTAAGGCATTCTGGAGGATTAATTTGGAAAAATAGTTTTATAGTACATTGCACTTAGACATAACAATTTGTATAATAATAGTATATGGTTGAGAGGCTTATGAGTATTCTAAAAAGTATTCTAAATGCAGGTATTGAAGATAATATGAAATTAAGTGATGAAGCGAGATTGAAGATTCTTAACGGTTCAATTTTTGTTGCTGCCTTTAATATTATTATTTATAATATTATGTTCATTTATTTTGCACCTGATATTGCACTTGAAATGTCATTATTTAGATATGTGTGCTCAATTTTTATACTCTTAGCATGGAAGCTTAATAAGAAAGGTAAAACTAAATATAGCATTCATCTTTTGCTAATATTTAGTATGATTTCAGTCTTTTATGTAACTTATTTTTATTTGGGTCCAGATTATGGATTTCAAATATATTTCACTATATTTTCTGTTTTCCCATTTGTTTATTTTTCAAGTGAGCAGACTCTTTTAAGATTATTTTATGCATTTTTAAACTTATCGTGTTATTTCTTTTTAGAAATAGGTCGATACAACTATGTGTTTACTCAAGACTATAAATATTATAATAGTTCAATTGCTAGTATGTATAAACATATGAATATAATTATTGGTTTTACAGCTATTGTGCTTGTAATGTATATGTATGAATACATTATCAGAAAAGATGAAAAAGCTTTAAAAATTGCGCTTGAAAATGCAAGGTATCATGCTGAGTATGATTACTTAACAGATACTCTCAATAGACGAATACTCTCAGAGTATATACGAGAACACATGACTGAAGAGCTTTCTGTGATTATGTGGGATGTTGATGATTTTAAGAAAATCAATGATGTTTATGGTCATGCAGTCGGTGATCAAGTTTTGATATCGCTTTGCAATTTAGTTAAAAAGGAAATAACAAGAGAGTGTAAGTTTTCAAGATGGGGTGGAGAAGAATTTTTAATTCTCGTAGAGGATATATCATATAATCGTGTTTTAGACATAGCTGAAAAAATAAGGCGTGAGATTTCTGAATCTCAAATAATTGAAGGACATAAAGTAACAATAAGTATAGGTGTGACGAAAAAAAGACGTGATGATAGTTTTAAAACCCTTTTAAGCCGCGTAGATGATCTTATGTATCAGGCTAAGAAAAATGGTAAGAATATAGTAATAGAGTCCTGTTAAGGACTCTAATTTATTATTCACATAACTCTATTAATTGATCAATCAGACTTCCAACATAATTAACTGCTTTTTGAACAGGTGCATCAGATGAAAGATCCATACCAGCTACTTTGAGTAGTTCAAGTGGTTTTAGTTTGCCACCAGTACGTAACATTTCTAACCATCTGTCCACAGCAGGCTGTCCTTCATCGAAGATCATTTCAGAAACCGCTGTAGAGGCTGTAAGTCCAGCAGAATAAGTATATGGATAAAGACCCATGTAATAATGCGGTTGTCTCATCCAAGTCATACCAGCATTCTCGTCAATATCTACAGCATCTTGCCAAAATCCTTTAATAACTTCTAGTTTTGTGTCACATAGTAATTGAGCAGTTAGTGGTGTACCAGCTTCTGCAAAATCATAAACTTTTCTTTGGAATGCTGCTTCAAGAAGGTGCGTTACAAAGTTATGATAATATGTACCCATGAATTGAAGAATAACCCATTTCTTAAGTTTTTTATCATCGTTATTAGCAAGCAAATGTCTTCCTAAAAGCATTTCATTCATCGTTGACGGAGCTTCTACTGTATAAGTTGATGGTTCAGTGTTAAAAAATACTTGAGTTTTATTTGCCAAATAGAAATGCCCTGCATGACCAAGTTCATGAGCAAGCGTAAAAGCATCTCGCATATTATCTTGGAAAGTCATAAACACATATGGATGTGCAGCATATGGTGATGCACAAAATGCTCCAGTTCCTTTACCAATGTTGTCTGAATAGTCAATCCAACGTTCATCAAAAGCCCGTTTCATAATAGCAGAATACTCATCGCCAAGAATAGATAATGCATCTAATACTGTATCCTTTGCTTCATCAAAAGTAGCTGATGGATTATAAGTATTATCAATTGGTGCTTTTAAATCATAAAAATTGATTTTATCTAGTTTTAATTCCTTTTTAAGTAATTTTGCAAATTTTCTCATGTGAGGTGCAAGCTCATCATAGATAATATTTATTTGACGATGATACATCTCTTGAGTAACCTTTTGAGGTTCTAAAAGCATATCTGTTACAGATGCATAACCTCTTAATTTACTTAAGGTAACTTCTTTTTTAACTTCTGTTGAGTAAACAGATGCATATGTATTTTTGTATTGCTTAAGAGTTTTGTTAAATGACTCATAAGCATTTTTTCTTAATACAGGATCATCACTGTATTCGTATTTACCTTCAAATAGTGCAAATGAATTTGGTAAGACATTTCCATCCTTATCAGTGATATCATCAAATTGCATATCAGCAGCTTTACTAATTGAATAGGTTTCATAAGGTGCTCCAGTAACTTCACCTAGTGCAGCTAATAATTCTTCTGCATCATCTGAAAGTTGATATTTATTTTTCTCATAAATATCTTCAATATATACTCTGTAAGTTTCTAGTTTTGGCTCGTCTTTAAAGAATGATACAAAACGTTCATCACCAATCGCTGATATCTCGTTTTCATAGAAAGTAAGGTCTGCTTGTATTTGTGTTGCTGCAGCCCCAAAAGTCATTGATATTTCTTGATTTGTTGTATCTGTTGCATCAACGCTTTGCTTTAGTCCTGTATAAGTACCTAATGCACTAAGTGCTATTGCTAATTGCTCTAATTCAACAATTGCCTGATATAATGTTTGAGGACTCTCTAATAGTCTATTCTTGTACTCTTTGATTTTCTTTGTATCCTCTTGAGCTTTCTTTAATGATTCAAAAAATGCCTCGTTTGATTCAAATAGTGCAGTCGTGTCCCATGTCATTTCTACAGGAACTTCATTTCGTTTTAGTCTTTCTGTCATATGGTTCTCCTTTCTTTCCCCATTTAATTTTGACAGAAAAAAAGATTTTAGACAATCGAAATGATTAAATAGGTCAATAATTTAATAATTACTGAATATTCAGAATGAAGTTGTCACTTAACTGCCACATTAAATTGCTATAGTTGCAGAGGTGAATATAGGAGGGAATATGGCTTATTTTAGAAAAAAACACCTTTTAATGATGGGTGTTGTTTTGATGTTAACATTTTCAGGGTGTTCAGCCTCAGAAGAAGTTGCAGAAGTAAAAGGATATGAAGTGCAAGTTAATGGAGAAACCATTGGCTATTCTGATAGCAAAATAGATGAAACATGGATAAGAAATAATGTCGTTGACGATGATATAGAATTGAATGTATTACAAGTTCCAGTAATGGATGAAGTATCAACTCTTGCTATTGAAAATCTATTAAAAGACATTGAGGAGAAATACAACACGCTTGTTTTAGAAAACAAAACAGAAGTTGTTGAGCTTGAAATAGGTAATAAATCATGGATTGTAGGTAGTGAAGAAGAAGCGTGTGATGTTATAAAAACATCTATAGAAACACTTCTAGATTACAATATTCAAGCAGAGGTAAGTATTGTAGATGGCATAGTTCAAGTTGAGTACATTATTTTAGATGAGCAACCATCTCTTAAAAGTATAGAAGTAATAGAGCCGATGACAGCATCGGTAGAATATGTTGATAATGAGTCAGTGTTACCAATTGACAAAGCTGTTGAGGAAATTACTAAAAAAACTGAAAAACCCAAAATGTACGAAGTACAAGCTGGAGATGTTCCAGGAACTATAGCTGCTGAGTATGAGATGTCATTAGCTTCGCTTTATGAGATGAATCCTGACTTAGAAGATCGTTCAGAACACATTCAAATAGGCGAAGAGGTAGTAGTAACGGTTCCTGAACCAGAGATGACGATTAAAACCTTAGAAACAATAACTTATGATGAGATTATCGAAAAAGGATATACTTATCAAAATGATGCCAGTTTATACATTGGTTCGAATAAGACAATCAGTTATGGTTCTGATGGAACAATGAAAGTTATTGCTGAGGTAGAAAAGGTAGATGGCAAAGAGGTTAACAGGAGTATTGTTGAAGAAACTGTTATGGTATCGCCAGTAAATGCAGTTATCGCAACTGGCACAAAAAAACTACCAGATAAGGGTTCACTAGGTACTTTTGTTAGCCCTCTGGAAGAGTTTGTATTAACATCTGAATTTGGTCCTAGATGGAGTTCACAACATCGAGGAATTGATATGGCTGCAAACTACGGAAACAGTGTAAGGGCATCTGATGGTGGTATTGTAACTTATGCTGGATGGTGGGGGAGTTATGGCTATCTAGTAGAAATAGATCATGGGAATGGTTTCAAAACACGCTATGGACATAACAGCAAAATTCTTGTAGCTGTAGGACAGGTTGTTTCACAATATGAGCAACTAGCTTTGGTGGGGAGTACTGGTAATAGTACAGGTCCTCATGTGCACTTTGAGATTATGATTGATGATATTCCTGTAGATCCTTATCTTTATATGGAATAGTGATAATTCATAAAAACTCTGGGTATATATAAATTGGTTTTATATAAATTGGAGGGTGCGATGAAAAAACATATTAAGGGTAATGTACATTGGGTAGGAAAAATTGATTGGGAATTAAGAAAGTTTCATGGAGAAGAACTTTCAACACATCATGGTTCGAGCTATAATTCATATTTGATTCAAGAGGAAAAAACGGTTCTTATTGATACTGTTTGGAGTCCATTTGCAGATGAGTTTGTTAAGAACTTGGAAAGTGAGATTGATCTGAACTCTATTGATTACATTGTAATTAATCATGGTGAAAATGACCATAGTGGTGCATTACAAAGACTTATGGAGAAAATACCTGATACACCAATTTATTGTTCGAAGAATGCCATTGGTTCTTTGAATGGTCAATATCATCAGGAATGGAATCTTAATGTCGTAAAAACAGGTGATACTCTTGATATTGGAAATGGTAAACAACTTGTATTTGTTGAAATGCGAATGTTACATTGGCCAGACAGTATGGCTACATATATGACGGGAGATAACATTCTTTTCAGTAATGATGCATTTGGTCAGCATTTAGCTTGTGAACATTTATTTAACGATTTAGTTGATCAATGTACACTTTATCTAGAAGCAATGAAATACTATGCTAATATTTTGAATCCATTCAGTATGATCTTAAAAAGAAAACTTGATGAAATCATCAATATGAACTTAACAATTGATATAATTGCTACTTCTCATGGAATCATTTGGAGGGACAATCCTTTACAAATTGTTTCAAAATATCAACAATGGTGCGAGACTTACCAAGAAAATCAGATTACAATTATTTATGATACTATGTGGAATGGTACAAAGCGAATGGCTGAAAAAATTGCAGAGGGTATTCAATTAGAGGATTCTGATGTTGAAGTTAAATTATTCAATATATCTAAAACAGATGACAATGACTTGGCATTAGAAGTTTTTAAATCGAAAGCAATTGTTGTAGGTTCACCAACAGTAAGTAATAGTGTGTTAAGATCCTTAGTAGGCTTTTTACATTATTTGCATGAACTTAAGTTTAAGAATAAAAAAGCTACAGCATTTGGTTGCTATGGTTGGAGTGGTGAATCACCAAAAGTCCTAACGGAGATGCTGGAAAATGCTGGATTTGAAACTGTAGGAGAGCCATTAGGTATCAATTGGAACATGACTGGTGAACAAGAGGAAGAAGTCGTGAACTTTGGTAAGGCATTTATTAATGGTTTGTAGAAGTATAGAACACGTGCATACAGTTTTATCTTATAGATCTGAAAAAGAATATATAAGCTGGAGATATGATAACTAAACCATGTTTATGAGCAGTTTTAAAGTTAAATTGAACAAATTTGATATACAAGTGACGATAGATATTGTCAGTTTAATAGAATAATCAAAAAAGGGATTTTATTTTTTAGAATCTCTTTTTTATTTTCAATATTATAGGGTATAAGCACTATTGAGGTGAAATATGTTAAATAAAAGCAGATACCGGGAAATAGAAGAAATACAAAATAATAATGGCATCATAGTTTATAAAGCCTTTGACTTAAACTATGATCGCTATGTGGTGTATAAAACTTTAGATACTTATAGCAACCATAAAGCTGAGGAGTTGATTCTCAGAGAATATAAAAATATTTCAACTTTTGATGATGACTGTCTGGTTAGACTAATTGAGTTTAAGCAAGATGCACAACTTGCCTTGATAACAGAATTTATAGAAGGTGAAACTTTAAGTGAAATTATTCAACGTAATCAACTTCAGTTAAAAGAAAAAGTAGAAATCGCAAAAAAAATTATTCGCTCTTTGTCTGTTATTCACAGTTATAATTTGATTCATAAAGATATAAATCCTTCTAATATTATTTGGGATTCAATATTAAGAAAAGCTACAATTATTGATTTTAATCTATCTATTAGAAGTAATAGTCAAAAGGTTGCTTTTTCACAACCTAAACATTTGCAAGGTACTTTACCTTATGTTTCTCCTGAGCAAACTGGTAGAATGAACAGAACAGTTGATTACAGAAGTGATATTTACTCCTTAGGAGTGACATTGTATGAGCTCTTTTCTGCTCACAAACCATTTGAACAAGAGGATTATTTATCTTTAATTCATGCTCATTTAGCGGTCAAGCCTATAACTTTAATAGATAAATTAGAATTTTTCCCAAAAGCTTTATCAGATATTGTTGATAAGATGCTTTCTAAAAATGTGAGCCAACGTTATCAATCATTAGATGGCATTCTATATGATTTGGAAAATTATGAATCTGAAAATTTTATGATTGGCGCCTTAGATCATCATAATACTTTGATACTACCAGGAAAAGTTTATGGTCGTGATAAAGAAATAAATGAATTAGAGTTATACTGGAAGGCTGCTGTAAATGGAAGCAAAAAATTGGTGCTTGTATCAGGTGAGTCAGGTGTTGGAAAAACAACATTTATCAAAGAAATATATCATAGAGTTTCTATAGATAATGGGTATTTCTTAAGTGGAAAATTCACAAAAATATCACAAGATTCATACCATGTTATTCGAAATATTATTCTTGAGTTTATTAATGTATTAATGATGGAAAGTAAGGAGTACATTGAAAACTGGAAGAAAAGTTTTAATAGAACTAATGTAAGTGTTTTGATTTCTTTGGTACCTGAATTAGCCTTAGTTTTGGATGATGATACTTATACTTATTCAGAAAATGTAGAAGAAGCTAAGAATCGATTTATTGCTGCATTAATTCAGTTTTTTAGGAGTATCAGTAGCAAAGAACATCCTGTAGTTATTTTTCTAGATGACCTACAATGGATGGATTATACGAGTCGAGTTATTTTTGAAGAAATATTATCAAGAGAAGAAGTTGATCATATCTTGTTAATTGGGGCATATAGAGATGAGGAACTGAAGAAATCCCATACATTAAAACTTTTTATTGATAAAATTAATAACTATCATTCAATTCACATAAGCTCATTAGAAGTTGAAATTATTAATGAAATGCTCAAGGATAGTTTTGGATACTGTGAGGATGAAATATCGGATTTGCTGATGAGAAAATCTGGTGGTAATCCCTTCTACATAAAGCAGTTATTGCATGAAATGTATGAGCAAAAGTGTATCTATTTTGATGAGTTCTGGCACTATGATTTAACTTGTATCAAGAAAATTGGAGTAAGTGGTAATATTGCTCAATTATTAAAAGAAAAAATGTTGAGTTATAACCTATCTCAACAACAGATTTTGTTTGCCTCAGCTTGTATAGGATTTGAGTTTGATACAAGAGTATTAGCAAATGTATTGGTGATATCAGAAGACGAACTAATGAATCAATTGAATTTTTTTGAACAAGAAGATATGATTGTATCCTTAAGTCGCTATATCTATGTTTATACACATGATCAAATACACTTGGCTGCCTACGGGTTAGGAGACATAGTACCTGTTCATATTAAGATTGCGAAATTTTTATTTCAAAAACAGATTAAGGATGCATCAACTATAGCTAGACATCTATCTGTGGCTATGAAACAAGGGATCAAACCAGACTTTCCGGATTTAAAAGAAGTTCTAATAGAAGCTGCTGAACAATGCATGAATCAAATGATGTATAAGAAGGCAATATTCTATTATGAGTATATGTTACAAGAGCTTTATGTGAAGTATTCGAAAAAAATTGTAATTTTAAATAATTTGGTGAAGTTATATTATCAGATTGGTGATTTTGATAAACTAGATAAAGTCGTTATTTTAGCCAAAAAAACTGTTGAATCCCCATATGATTTGGTAGAGGTATATACTCTTGAAATTAACAGTTACTTAGACCGTCAGATGCAAGAAAAAGGTGTACAGGCAACCATCCAAACACTGCATGATTTTGGTATTAAGCTGTCTCTGGATGTTACTTTAGACGATTATAAGAAGGCTATGTCTAATTTAATGGCGAAACTGAGTCATAGAAGCATCGAATCGCTGTTATACTTACCTGTGATGGCCAATAAAAGTAAGATAAAAAAAATGGCATTATTAACAGGTATGATTCCACTGTTATTTAATCTAGCACCTCAAATTCTACTTTTAGTAATAATTCAAATGATTGAAATATCAATCGATTACGGGAATTGTCCACACAGTGCCTTTGGTTACGGATTTTTTGGTACTATTATTAGTGGAAGTATGGGGATGATTGATGAAGGTATCAGTTACGGGCAGCTGGCTTTAAATCTAATTAAGCGTTTGAAAGCACCTTATGAGATACCAAAAGTAAATATGGTTGTGGGACAGCATATTATGTATCTTTCAACTCACTTTAATGAAAGTCTAGAATTATTAGAAGAAGGCTACAATCTAGGTGTTGAATATGGTGATTATGCTTATGCTGGATATGCAGGACATGCCTATTGTAATTTGTCATTTATTGCTGGACGACAATTACCTAAACTAAGGGATCGATTTGAAATTTATACTTCTGCTCTATTACAAATGAATCAGGGGAATGTATGTTTATTTCAGTATATATATCAGGAAGCGATAAATAAGCTAATTGATTCAAATGAGGACCTTGTTTTCAGAGATTTATTTGATGAAATCAAACAAGTCCCAGAAATGGAACGTTCATACCATGCAACTGGATTGCTTGTTTATCATTATTGTAAAATGTACTTGGCCTATATATTTAAGGATTACGCTTTGGCTTTTTCACATATAGAGTCTTTAGGAAAGTATTTAGAAGGTGGTACAGGATTAATTCATGTTTACTTGTACTATGAGTATATGGCTCTAATTAGATTAAAACTGTTTGGTAATGATTTAGAAAGTCTCAAGATAGTAGATAGTTGTATCGAAAAGCTAACACCACTTAAAACCAGCATTAATTTTAAACATAGACTTCTGATATTATTAGCTGAAAAAAAAGCCGTGATAGGCGATGAAACAGCAATTCATGATTATGAAGATGCATTAAAGGCTGCTGTGGATTATCGTTATATTAATGATGAAGCAATATATAGAGAAAGAATTTCAGAGTACTATTTAAGCCTTGAGCATTATGAATTATCTTCTTATTATTTAAACACTGCATATAAGGCTTATAGCAGATGGGGGGCTTTAGCGAAGGCGAAAGAATTGATTCATTCAGAAGGCTTTAAAACTAATGTCACGACTATTAATGGAAGTTTGTCTTCAGATATGTCGAGTCATTTAGATATGCAATCAATTTTAAAACTCAATGAATTTATTGCTAAAGAAATAAATCTAGAGTCATTAATGAAGAACACCTTGTACGTATTACTAGAAAATGCGGGGGCAACGAAAGCAGTTTTAATGAGCTTTGATAATAAAACACGAGTTGCATCAATTGATACAGATTTTGACTACAAGATGAGTTTTGAAGAAGACAATGTTTTTTTACCAAGTAAAGTAATCAATTATGTTCTTAAAAGTAAGAAGATTATAAGATTGGGTCAAGCATCCTCTGATGATGCCTTTATGAATGATGACTATTTGGTGAAAAATAACATTCAATCTCTTTTGGTTTATCCTTTAATTGTGCAAAATGAAGTCAATGGTATTGTTATTCTAGAAAATGATATGATAGAGGAAGCTTTTTCTCAAGAAAGAACTGAATTTTTAGCGATACTATCATCACAAATAGCTATATCACTTCGTAATGCGATACATTATAGTCAATTAGAAGGACTTATTAGTGAGCGAACAAAGGATTTGATAGAAAAAAATAAAGAACTTGAACAGTTAAATCAGAAACTAAAACATATGTCTGTTACTGATGGATTAACTGGTTTGATGAATCGACGAAGTTTGGATGAATCTTTGCTTAATGAGTATGATAGGTATATAAGATACAAAGAAAATTTTTCAGTTTTGATTATTGATGTAGACCGATTTAAGCTTGTTAATGATGTATATGGTCATTTGGTCGGTGATAGAGTTTTAAAGAGAATTGCCAATGCGCTCATTAATATTACACGTGCTGTGGATATAGTAGGACGTTGGGGTGGTGAAGAATTCCTAGTCATTTGTCCGAATACTGAGTATAATGAAGCTGTTGAAGTAGCAGAAAAGATTCGATCGTATATTTCGAAGATCAAGTTTATGGAAGTTGGTCAAGTCACCTGTAGTATTGGAGTATCTAGTGTTTCAGAGCATATGGCCATTAAAGATCTAGTCAAAGATGCTGATGATAAATTATATCAATCAAAGGCAAATGGAAGAAACAAAGTCACCTAGAAATAGGTGATTTTCTATTTTATGAGTGAAGCACTTTCTATGTTGTGGTATGATGGGATAGGGAGGGCGTAATGATAACAATACATGAAGTACTAAAACTAAAAAGATTTAACACATTTCGCTTAATTGCTGGTGCTGGTGGCTTAGATAAGGTGGTTTCAAAAGGTGGATTTATTGATCATGAAACTGCTGAAGAAATGAGAACACTCGCCTTTAAAAATGAAATGATTTTTTCGAATTTACCTATGATAAAAGACCATCCAGAAAAAATTGTTGATTTTGTTGGAGCATTAATACAAGCACAGACATCTTGTTTTGCACTTAAGACCAAGATTTTTAATGAAATACCTGAAGATGCAATTATATTAGCCAATAAACACAATTATCCTTTATTCTTATTTGATGATACTTATATTGAGGAATTGATTTTAGATATAGATGGTCTTGTAAATACACAAAAGTACTTGCAAAAGCAAGTGGATATACTTGAGATTATCATGAGTAACACCCTCGCACCACATAATGTAAGGTTTGAAGCCTATGAACTGAACCGATCATTTAAAGAACATCATATTGTATGTATGATCAAACCAAATACTAAATCACAGCCTAAGTTAGATATCAGAAGTTGTCAAAAGCTATTAGATAAAGAACACAGTTTGTTTCCTTATAAGGATAATTATCTACTTATTATGAGTAAACATACTGAGGAAATTAAATATGAGTCAATTTTAGAGCTCTTAAAACTTAATGAGAACTATACCATTGGTTTTAGTGATATTATCAATGACTTAACACAATTAGGAACTGCATTAAATCAAGCACTAACATCTCTAAAATTTGCTTGTTACAAAGATAAGGCAAAAGCTCACTATAGAGATATTGGTATATTCCAAGTGATCATGCCGCTACTCGATCAACCAGTAGTATCAGATTATTATAGAAGAATGATTCAAACTTTAGAAAGCTATGATGATAAGTATCAAAGTGGCCTTTTAGACACTGCTATTGCGTATATTCATGGTGATGGTGATATAAAAAAAGCATCTGATATTTTATATCAACATCAAAATACGATTAGATATCGTGTTAGAAAAATTAAAGATCTTTTGAACCTTGAACGTCTTGAAGGTATGCAATATGAAAGTCTTGCAATGGCCATTCACTTACATGAACTTAATATGAACAGAGATAAATTCAACCTATTGTAAATTATGAAAAGCAATAGGCTTTTTTTTGTATTTTTTGAAAAGCTTTTATTCGTATATTCGCTATATAATTATAGTGAGGTGATTGTATGAAAAAGATAAAATACGAAGCATTGTTGATTCTATTAGTTGCAATGTGGGGGTTGTCATTTAGTTTAACCAAACCATTGTTGTCAAAAATTAGTGTGTTTAACTTTCTAACTTACCGTTTCTTAGGTGGAGGACTTGTTTTAGTCCTATTATTATTGTTCACAAAGAGATTAAAAATAAGCAAATCACTAATTAAGTCTGCATCAATATCTGGCATTCTATTGTTCGTAGCTTACTATTGTCATATAGAAGGATTAAAGCATACAAGTATTGCAAAAAATGCTTTTATAGTTGGAAGTACTGTGATTTTTATTCCTGCAGTTGTATATATAAAGACAAAACTTAAAACTGAGATGATGACTTGGATTCAGACCATCATTGCTATCTCGGGGCTGGCATTGATTACATTAACGGATATATCGACTATAAATAAAGGTGACGTCATCACATTAATCGGTACCATAATATTTGCAGTTTATACAGTTTCGATAGAAGAAAATGTAAAACATTATGAGACAGATGTTTTTACTGCTGTACAACTTATGGCAGTAGGTATTCTAAGTTTGATATTTACAGTTACGTTTGAATCACCAAGTTTCAATTTTTCTGGAAGCGAGTGGTTAACATTGGCCTTTTTATCATTTGTTTTAACAGGTGTATTTTATTATCTCTTAAATGGTATTCAAGGTAAGTTATCATCGTCAAATGTTACAATAATCTATACCTTCGAACCATTTTTTGCAGTATTATTTGGATGGTTATTTTTAAAAGAAGCTGTGAGTAGTCACGTAATTATAGGTGGATTTTTGATTGTTATTAGTGTGGTATTACCCTATCTATTCTCAAGTAGAAAGGTTGGTGAATTCACAAATGGTTGAGAAAGTAAGTTTTAGAATTCAAGATATGAGACCAAGTAGCAATACAATGATTGTTCATCATATTTATGAGTCATCAATGCATCAGGATTCTGATGAACATCCGCTAGTTCTATTATGTACAGCCATGACAAAATTGTATCCAGTAACAATAAATGTTAACCTTGAGAATTCAAAAAAAGCTTTTGTTACAATGGAATTTGAGGAACATTTAGAAAAGAATAAAGTTAGATTATTAAGTAAAAGATTTCAAACTTCAACAGAGCAATTGTTAAAGGCGAGAATGATTAGAATTTATGAAAAGTATCCTTCGTGATACTTTTTTTGTACAATTTTTTTGATCGATTGTACAAAGCCATATGTTTTTATTTCTTGTATGATGAAGGCATAGAGAAAGGAAATTTGATGAAACCAGTATTAGTTGTAATGGCCGCGGGAATCGGCAGTAGATATGGCGGATTGAAGCAAATGGATCCAGTTGGACCTAGTGGTGAATGGATCATAGAGTATTCAATATATGATGCCATACAAGCAGGATTTGAGAAAGTTGTTTTTATTATAAATAAAAAAATAGAAAAGGACTTTAAAGAGATTGTTGGAAGTAAACTCAAGAATCAAATTGAAATAGAATATGCTATTCAAGACTTACATGATATTCCAACAGAAGCTCCTGATAACCGTATAAAACCTTGGGGAACTGCACATGCAGTTTATTCAGTTCGAAATATAGTAAAGGGTCCTTTTGCTGTTATAAATGCAGATGATTTTTATGGTAGAGATGCTTATATTAAGATTTATGATGCCTTAGAGAAAAATACAGAAGACTTTATACTTCTAGGTTATAAACTGAAGAATACATTGACAGATAACGGTTCTGTTGCAAGAGGTGTTTGTCAAACTAGAGATGACAAACTCGTAGAAATAATAGAAAGAATCCATATTGAAGATTTAGAAACTGGACCAGCTTATTTAGAAAATGATCAGTATTACCCTATAGATAAGGAAACAACCGTTTCTATGAATATGTGGGGATTTACACCGATTATGATTTCTGAAATTGAAAAAAGACTGATTGGTTTCTTTGAAAATGAAGTTAAAATTAATCCACTTAAAAGTGAGTTTTACTTACCAATGGTTGTTGATCAATTGATTAAAGAAGAAGTTGTAGATGTGAAAGTATTGACCACACATGAAAAATGGTTTGGAGTAACATATGCTGATGATAAGGCTGGGGTTGTTAAAGCCATATCAGACTTAGTTGATGAGAAAATATATCCATCAAAGCTATGGGAGGTCTAGATGAATGAATATATTTGTATATTAGATGAGTTTCAGTTTCAAGGAGAATTTGCTTCGATAGAACCTTATGGAGATGGTCATATAAATGATACTTATAAAGTGACTTATCAAGGGAAATATGGTGAGGAGAACAACTACATTTTTCAGAGAGTTAATCACATAATCTTCAAAAAAACTCACGAACTAATGAAAAATATTGAGAATGTAACATCCTATCTGACAGATATTATTAAGGATGTAGAAGAAGACAATTATCAAGTTTTAACATTAATTAAAACAAAAGATAATAAAGGCTATTACAAGTCAGAAGATGGTAATTACTATAGAGCTTATGTTTTTATTGAAAACTCAGTAGGACATACTTTTACTGATAATGTAGATTTGTTATATGAAGCTGGTAAATCATTTGGAGAGTTTCAGAAGTTACTAAAAGATTTTCCTGTAGAAAACTTAGAAGAAACAATAGAGAATTTTCATCATACACCAACTCGGTTTTCAAACTTTATGAAAGTTTATGATAGTAATCCAAATAACCTTAATGAATCCTGTAAAGAAGAGATTGAATTTGTCTTAAATCGATCTTCTATAGTATCGATGATTACAGATGCAATATCCAAAGGAAAGGTACCTTTAAGAGTTACTCATAATGATACAAAACTCAACAACGTTTTGATGGATATCGATACACAAAAGGGGATTTGTGTAATTGATTTAGATACAGTTATGCCTGGAAGTGCTCTTTATGATTTTGGTGATGCAATACGATCATGTGGCAGTACGGTTGTAGAAGATGAAGAAGATCTTTCAAAATTAGATTTGGATTTAGAGAGATTTAGAGCTTTTACTAAAGGATTTTTAGAGATTCTTAAAGATGATTTGACAGATGAAGAGATTAGTTTGCTACCTATGGGAGCAATCTTAATGACCTTTGAATGTGGTATTAGATTTTTAGAGGATCATCTTTCTGGAAATATCTATTTCAAGGTCCATAAGACAAATCATAACTTAATCAGAGCTAGGAATCAATTTAAGTTTGTAGAGGTCATGGAGCAACAATTAGAAGCAATGAGAGGCATTGTTTCGGAATGTTGTTAACATATTATTAAGGGGGAAATGTAAAATGAAAAAAATACTATTACTATTGATGGCTGTTCTATTAATGGCTTCAATATTCGTAGGATGTTCAAAAGAAGAGGCAAAAGAAGAGGGACCAGTTACTTTAGAATTTGCACTTTGGAATAAAAGTCAAGAACCTGTAATGCAAGAAATTGTTAAGGTCTTTGAAGCTCAAAATCCAGATATAAAAGTGAATGTTCAGTTAACGCCATATAAGCAGTATTGGACTAAAATGGAGACTGCTGCAACTGGCGGAACTTTACCAGATGTTTTTTGGATGAACGGTCCTAGATTTATTAATTATGCAAAAAATAAGATGGTAATGCCTTTAAATGACAGAATTGAATCGTCAAATATAGAAATGGATAAATATCCTCAAGGATTATTAGATTTATATACTTACAATGATGAGTTATATGGAATTGCGAAAGATTGGGATACAACAGCACTGTGGTACAATAAGGAATTATTTGATAATGCTGGATTAGACTATCCAACTAATGATTGGACTTGGGACGACATGATGGCTGCAGCTGAAAAATTGACAGATGTTGAAAATGGTATTTATGGTACTGCTGCAAGAACAGAAGATAATCAAGTAGGTTTATACAACACAATTATCGCAGCTGGTGGACATATTTTATCAGACGACAGATTGTCTGCTGGTTATGATACACCAGAAACACAAAATGGTGTACAAGTATGGGTAGATATGCTTAACAGTGGTTATACACCAACAATAGAGCAGTTAACAGATACTTCAGCTGTAGATATGTTTACTTCAGGAAAAATTGCAATGATGTTTGGAGCATCATGGAATGTTAAGCCATTCTTAGATAATGAAAATGTTCAAGGCAAGATTGATTTAGTGACATTGCCATCTATTAAAGATAACGGTGCTGTAATACATGGTTTAATCAATGCTATTTCTGCAAATACAGAACATCCAGAGGAATCATGGAAGTTAGTTGAGTTTTTAGCAAGTAAAGAAGCAAATGATATATGGGCTAAGTCTGGTGTCGTAATTCCATCGCATGAGGATTCATTAGAATTATGGGTAAATGCCTATCCAGAAGTAAATCTTCAAGCTTATGTAGATATGCTACCATATGCTCAGATGTATCCATGTGCTGAAAGCAGTATGTGGGCAGATGCAGAAGGTGACATTCTAAAGCAAATATGGAATGCTCAAATTTCTGTAGAAGAAGGTTCAAAATTAATTGATGAGAAAATAGAAAGCATTTTAGGAAAGTAGATTATGTGGCTCTTCTGAGCCACTTTCTAATCATGTAAGAAGGGAGATAGTATGGACGAAAGTACTATAATCACTAAGAGGAAACTTCCTAAGAAAAGAATCAAGTCAGAACATCTATGGGCTTATCTATTGATTCTTCCAACTGTTTTAGGTTTAGCTATCTTCTATGTAGGCGCGTTTATTCAAAATCTATTTTATAGTTTCACAGATTTAGGTTCATTCGGTAGTTGGTCATTTATTGGATTAGACAATTACAAGAGAATATTTTCTGATCCTGAAGTAGGAAAAACACTTTCAAATACTTTTGAGTATGTTTTACTCTCGGTGCCACTTACTATATTTGTATCTATAGTATTGGCAGTGCTATTAAACTCAAAAATCAAAGGAATTGGTTTTTATAGAACATTGTATTTTTTGCCTGCAGTGACTATGCCTGCAGCTGTAGCTATGGTATGGAAATGGCTTTTTAATGGTAATTTCGGTTTGATAAATGTGATGTTAGGGAAAATTGGTATTGATGGACCTGCTTGGATTGCAGATCCTAACTTTGCTATGATTGCACTGGTAATCGTTGCGGTTTGGATGGGTGTTGGATTCAATATGATTATACTTTTAGCTGGTTTACAAGGTATCCCTAGAAGTTATTACGAAGCAGCTTCAATTGATGGTGCTTCACCTATTCATCAGTTTTTTAAAATTACATTACCACTATTATCACCATCAATATTTTTTGTAATGATTATGTCTTTAATTAAAGCTTTCCAGATATTTGACATTATTTTCTTAATGATTGGTAAAACGAGTTTAGCAATAGAAGAAACAAAATCGATTGTTTATTTATTCTATAAATATGCTTTTGAATGGCATGATAAAGGTTATGCAGCAGCAATCTCGATTGTTATATTCTTTATTATCATGTTGGTAACAATTGTTCAACTGAAACTACAAAAGAAATGGGTTAATTATTAGGAGGGGTTATGGAACAGAGAACTTATAAAAAATCGATCTTCAAAAAAATTAAAAATGACCGCTATAAAACTTATACGCACTTGTTTTTAATTGCAGGATTATTGATTACCATCACTCCATTTTTTTGGATGGTGCTAACATCATTGAAAACACTTGGAGAATCAACAATGGTTCCACCAAAATTATTTCCAGAATTACCTCAATGGTCTAATTACCTAGAGGTTCAAAATACATTACCTTTTATGAAGTTCTACTTAAATACATTTGTTTATACATTTGTGAGAACAATAGGGCAGTTACTATTTTGCTCAATGGCAGGTTATGCTTTTGCCAGATTAGAGTTTCCATTTAAAAATGCTATATTTGTTGTAATGTTGTCTATCTTAATGATTCCAGGACAAACATTTTTACTGCCACAGTTTATGATTATTGCCAAATTGAAGTTAACCAATACAATTACAGCTTTGGTGTTACCAGGTCTTTTTAGTGCTTTTGGAACTTTTTTAATGAAGCAATTCTTTATGCAGATACCAAAGGAACTAGAAGAAGCTGCAATTTTGGATGGTTGTAACCATTTTCAAATCTATTCTAGGATTATGATGCCAATCGTTAAACCTGGATTAACAGCTCTTGCCATTACATGTATTTTGGATAGTTGGAATCAGTTGATGTGGCCGCTTATTGTTAATACATCAATTGATAAAATGACTTTATCAGCTGGATTAGCATCGTTAAAAGGTGAACATTTTATTAATTATCCAGTAAATATGGCTGGTGCAGTATTAGCGGTATTACCAATGATTGTTATCTTCATTATATTCCAAAAGCAATTTATTGAAGGTTTAAGCCATACAGGAAGTAAAGGTTAGGAGGAGTTATGAAAAAAGTTAAAGTAGCACTCGTAGGTGCTGGTGATAGAGGTAAAGATAGATATGGGGAATATGCACGTGAACATGGAAATGATATAGAATTTGTAGCTGTTGCAGAACCCAACTCAATGAAACGTGAAGAATTTGTAAAACAGCATAAGATACCAAAAGAAAACATCTTTACTTCATGGGAAGAGCTTTTAGAGAAAGAGCAACTTGCTGATGGTATCATAATTGCAACTCAGGATGATATGCATTATGAACCAACTAAGCTAGCACTTGAAAAGGGTTATGATGTACTACTAGAGAAACCAATGTCGAATGATATCAAAGAAACTGTAAAGCTTGGTGAACTTGCAAAAAAATATGATAATACATTTATGATTTGTCACGTTCTTAGATATACACCTTTCTTTGAAAAAGTTAAGTCTCTAATTAGTAGTGGGATGATTGGTGATGTTATGTCTGTGCAACATAGTGAAAATATAGCATATTATCATATGGCACACAGTTTTGTAAGAGGCAACTGGAGAAATTCCGATGAATCAAGTCCTATTATTTTAGCTAAAAGTTGTCATGACATGGATATTATATTATGGCTAGTAGGTGAGCGTTGTAACAAAATATCATCGTTTGGAAGTCTAAGTCACTTCAAGTCTGAGAATCAGCCAGAAGGTGCTCATGATAGATGTTTGGAGTGTGGTGTTGAAGAAAACTGTCCTTATAGTGCAAAAAAACTATACTACAAAAATTTAGGAAATTGGCCTACGACAGTAGTTACAGATATTCAAACGGAAGAAAGCTTAACAGAAGCTCTTAAAACCGGTCCTTATGGTAGATGTGCATACAAATGTGATAATAACGTTTGTGATCATCAAGTGACAATTATGGAGTTTAAAAAAGGGATTACAGCAACTTTTAATTTAAGTGCTTTTACTGAATTACAGAATAGAACTTTGAAAATCATGGGTACTAAAGGTGAAATTCGTGGAGTCGATACTCTCAATCAAATTGAAGTCAGATTATTTGGTGAGCAGGACTATAAAACAATTGAACCAGAAATTGTTAAAGGTGGCCATGGTGGTGGTGATACTGGCATCATGGATGACTTTGTGAGTCTTCTTAGAGGCAATGATGGCAAAGCATTAACATCTGCAGATATTTCTGTAGAGAGTCATGTGATGGCATTCGCAGCTGAACATTCTAGAACTACAGGAAAATCAGTCGAAATAAAAAAATTCTATGAAGAAATGGTTTAGGTGAAATATGATTTTAATTACAGGTGGACTCGGTTATATAGGTAGTCATACAGTCGTTCAGATGTTAGAAGCAAATGAGAACATTGTGATTCTTGATAATTTATCTAACTCAAAAGAAAATGTACTTGATAAGATTGAATTAATTACAAACAAACGTCCCATTTTTTATAAGGGTGATATTAGAGATAAAAAAATACTAGATAAAATATTTCTTGAACATAAAATAGAAGCAGTGATTCACTTTGCTGGATTAAAAGCTGTAGGTGAATCGGTAAGACTTCCAATTCATTATTATGATAATAATATTAGTGGTACATTGACACTTCTTGAGGTGATGAAAACTTTTGGATGTAAAAAAATAGTGTTCTCATCATCTGCGACTGTTTACGGCAATAATCCAAACGTGCCTTTCAAAGAGGAGTTTACATTATCGACTACTAATCCTTATGGATCAACGAAAAGAATGATTGAAGAAATACTTGGTGATGTTTATGTTTCTGATCCGGAATGGTCGATTGTTTTGCTAAGATACTTTAATCCAATAGGAGCTCATAAGAGTGGTTTAATTGGTGAGGATCCGAATGATATTCCAAATAATTTATTACCTTATGTAGCTAAAGTAGCTAATGGTGAACTAGAATGTTTGAGTGTGTTCGGAGATGATTATGATACCATTGATGGTACAGGTGTAAGAGATTATATACATGTTGTAGATCTTTCTGAGGGTCATCTAAAAGCACTGGATTTTGCTAGAAAGCATTCAAAAATAGAAGCGATAAATCTTGGAACCGGTAATGGTTACAGTGTACTTCAAATTGTAGAAGCTTTTAAGAAAGCAAGTGGGAAAGTGATCAATTATAAAGTCACACCTAGACGTCCTGGTGATATAGCTAAATGTTATGCCTGTGCTGAAAAGGCAAAGCAGCTTTTGGAATGGGAAGCTAAGCACGGAGTAGAAGAAATGTGTGAAGATGCTTGGAGATTTGCAGCAAGTATGAGTAAGTAATTAAGTTAACAATGTTAGATTAAATAAAAACATACATCTCATTCTGGAAATCTAGTATGAGATGTATGTTTATTTAATTAAAAGAATAAATCTATTCGATTAAACTTTTCACTGAATTGTCATATTCAGAGAGAGTCATACCGGTTTCGTTCTTGAAAATTCTCGAAAAATAATGTATAGAATTGTAACCAAGAATCTCAGATATTTCTGTGAAGTTATGGTTATTCTCCCTTATAAGTACCTTGGCTTCTTTAATCTTAAGCTGTTTAAAATACTCCATAATACTCATATTCATATTTTCTTTAAACAGTTTTTGTAAAGAGGATTTGGATAATAGTGTTTCTCTACTAATATCGTTTAGCGTTAAGCTTTCATGTAAATTATCTTTTAGAAAGTTAATAATTATATTAACTTTTTCCTCCTGTACATATTCTCTAATATGTGGAGAGGTTCTAGTTATTATCTGAAGATGATTTTCATTTCGAATTAACTCTATGAGTAATAATTCAAGGTATAGTTTGATGAGTTGCTCAGAGCCAAATTTACTATTTTTTCTTCTTTTATATTGCTTAAGCCCCGGAACAGCAAGGTTAGAGCTGTAAGCATTTTTCGCTTCTCTAATAATATCACCTAAATAACTTTTGAAGTTGTTTTCCAGTGTAATAACTTTGTTTTCGAAGTGACTCATTGCTTCTGAATGGCAATCAAATGCAATGACTACAAGGTTCGGTGCCACTTTTCCATTTGCATAAACAGTGTGCCATTCATTTGGTTTATGAAAAATCATTTCTCCTTGCTGTAGTATAAACTTCCTTTCATCAGCCATGACTTGAACCTCACCTTTATCGACATATAAAAATTCCCAAAAGTCGTGACGTTCTCCTTCAAAAATATAGTTTTTTGAGTACTCAAAGTAATGTACTGTGACCAAATGTTCTATGTTAATTACTGTATCAAAGTTCAGTAAATAAAAATCATCTATTTTCTTATCCATATTTGTTCTCCTCTAATTTAGTATACAAGGTTCTAAAAGTGTATGCAAAAAAATGAGCGATTTTATACAATAAATATTGATATGTATAAATTTATGTCATTTGTAACACAGAAATATGAATAATTATATATTGATTGCGCTCGCAACCAATGTTATAATTGCTATGAATTAAGTGCGGGAGGAAATTATGAAAAAACAAGTTATAGGGCAATATTTTTCGAGTATATATAGAAACCAAATGGTCTACATCAATAGTATCTGTACAGATCTTGGATTCGGAAACGGCCAATATATTTACCTTTTGATGATTGATTCTAATCCTGGGATTACTCAAAAGGAACTTACTGACTTTGTCAAAATTGACAAGGCCAATACCAATCGAGCATTAAAGAAACTTCAAAGTCTTGATTTAATACATATTAAACCTGATGATAATGATGCACGAAATAAACGTAACTATTTAACTGATAAAGGTATGGAGACAGTTAAAATTCTAAGAACAAGGCTTTCATCACTTCCAGGCATTTACTCGGAAGATATATCGGATGAAGATTTTTCTGTTTTCACAAGGGTTATTGAGCAAATGGAGAAGAATATCGTTGAAAAAGTAAAGGAGCTACATGGCTAGAAGAGATTTAACTCAAGGGAGTATATCACAACACTTTATAAAATTAACTTTACCTATGATATTAGGAATTCTAGGTATGGTAGCATTTAATCTCGCAGATACCTATTACCTTGGTAAACTTGGGACTCTAGAGATGGCTGCTTTAACATTTACATTTCCTGTAGTATTGCTAATAAGTAGTCTTAACATGGGACTTGGAATAGGAACTTCTGCACTTATATCTAAAGTATATGGTGAAAAGGATTATGTTCAGGTCAAGGAGTTATCAAGTTATAGTCTTTTGTTAAGTTTTACTTTTTCATTGATTGCCTGTACAATTGGACTTCTAACAATTGAGCCTGTTTTTGAACTTTTAGGGTCTGATGCAACTGTTATGCCTTATATCAAGGAATATATGAGTATTTGGTATCTTGGTGTACCGTTTGTTGTTATTCCAATGGTAGGGAACAGTATTATCCGTTCTCTTGGAGATACAAAAATTCCAAGTTTGATCATGTTAATATCTGCACTAACCAATATCATACTAGATCCCATATTCATTTTTGGATTTGGTCCAATCCCTTCATTGGGTGTAGAAGGTGCTGCTATTGCAACAGTATTTTCAAGAAGTATTACTTTTTTAGCGGCAATATATGTTCTTACTATTAGAGAAAAAGCAATTTCGTTTAAACTGATTAGATTAAATAAAATTCTATATACATGGAAAAAAATCTTGTATATGGCTTTGCCAAATGCCATTGCACGTATGATATTACCAATTGGTTTTGGAGTGATAACAAGTTTGATTTCGGTTTATGGCATTGATGCTATAGCAGGCTATGGTATTGCAACAAGAATTGAATATTTTGCTTTAGCCATTACACAAGCTCTTTCATCTGTTATTCCAGTTTTTGTAGGACAAAATTTTGGTGCTAAAGCTTTCGATAGAATTAAATCAGGAATTGCAATTACCACACGCTTTATGATTTATTTTAATGCATTCGTTTATGTGATGTTATTTCTATTTGCACCTTTCATGGCTTCGATTTTTACTAAGAATCCATTGGTTCAAGATACAGTCGTTTTATATATGAGAATTGTCCCTATTGGTTATGGTTTGCAAGGTATGATACTAGTTATGAACGGTACTTTAAATGCTCTACATAGACCGGTTCTAGCAGCATCGTTGAACTTAACACAAATGCTGATTATATATGTTCCTTTGGCACTTGTTTTAAGTCCGATTATGGGGATAAAATCTATCTTTGGCACATTGGTTTTCTCTTATTTGATTGTTGCTATCATTGGACAAATAACTGTAAAGAAAATTCTAAAAATGCAGGATGTTACATTGTAGACAAGATGCTCATAAACTACTATTGACTGATTGAATGAAAAGGGTGATTATGATCAAAAGTTTAAATTTTTCATGTAGATGAAGAAAACAGTAACGCTTTTTTCTTATGAATGATGTATAATGATGACTTGTGGAGGAATAATCATGAAAAATAAGATTTCACTTGGAATAAGTATTATGCAAGTTGTACTTGTAATTGGTGCCTATTTGGTACAACGATTTGCAGAAACTCGTATGGGTATGATGCGTCATGTTGTGTTTAAAAATAGGGAATGGGAAACACAGCTTCCTATAGATATGATTAGGTTAGGAATTGTTGTTTGTTTAATTAGCTTGATAGCATTGATGATTATAAAGTATTTTAGAAGAAAAGAAACCATGAACTTAAGTCATACAACAAGATTGGTTTCGACTATCATACTTAGTTTAATGCTAATTGGATATGTACTGTTTTTATCAACATCAGAGTATATATCTTACTATTATATGGGGATGATTTTTGTCTTGGTGGTTGTTTTAGATTATGTAAAAACTTATAAGTTATCATAAAAAAGAGGGTAGATTTTATAATCCGCCCTCTTTGTGCTTTTATTGTTCTGCAGCTTCTTCTGGTGATAAGTATTGTACTGGATTATTTTCATCCATTTGCCATACAAACCAGCCACCATCAAATAACTGGATGTTTTCCCAACCGTTTTCATAAGCGATTAGGAATGGAATTGTTGCTCTCCAACCTGTACCACAGTAGAATGCAATATCATTATCTTTTGTGATACCTTGCTCATTTAAAATTGACTCTGCTGTTTCAATATCAACAAATGTACCATCTTCATTTAAATAAGTGAACTCATCTTGACCCCAAACAGCACCAGCAGGTTCACCAGCTCGTTCAATGTAGCTATAACCACTAATTTCACCTTTGAATTCTTCTAATGATCTGATACTTACTAATTTGAAGTTTTCGTTTGTGTCCATTGCAGCTTGAGCATCTTCCGGCATAGCTAGTACGTATTCTGGGTGTGCTGGAATTTCAAGACCAAATGCTTCTGTTGTTGCAGTTGGTTCAACAATACCTTCTTCAGTAGGGTATTCAGCAGCTAACCACGCATTTAAACCACCATCTAATAATTTTACGTTTTCAACGCCTGCCCATAGACATACAAACGCCACACGTGCTGCACCTGAGTCACCACCGTATACAATTACTGTAGTGTCTTTTGTAATACCGTATTTCGCCATAACTGCTGTAATTTCTTCGCCAGTTCTAATGTTCCAGTACATTGGTTCTTCAATCTCGTCAGTGTTCATGTGCACTGCTCCCGGGATATGTGTTGCTTTATATGTTTCGTTGATATTAGCTTCACCCCAAGATGCTTCTATGATAACATAGTCTGATGATGCTTCTTCATTACCATCAATTACATTCTTCACCCATTCTGGTGAGGCAAATACATTGTTTTTCTCTACTTCTACATTTGTGTCAACAGCTACTTCAGTAGCTTCAGTTTCTGTAGTTTCAGTCACAGTATTGTTAGCGTTTTGTGTAGACACATCATTAACAACAACTTCATTGTTATTTGAGCCACAGCCAACAAATACAGCTGACATTAACAGCATGCATAATGATAGTACTAGTAATTTTTTCTTCATTTTATCTCTCCTAAAAATATTATACAGATTATATGTATATTCTAATAACAAACTTATTCTAGAGGACGATTCTAGATAAGTCTAATTGAAATATACAATAGTTCTGTTGCTAAGTATTACTTTTTTCTATGATTGTTGACCAGAACAGTGAATGATTGTATTATTAAGTGCTGCAATCCAATTTACTATGGTCTGTTGGTTTGTTTATGAAGTGAGTGATTATAATGAAAGGCAAAATAATGAAAGTCTTAAAATATATTAAAAGAAATAAAGCATTAACGGTATTGTTATTGATAATGTTGATGATGCTTATAAAGCCAATTCGTAATGAATTTATGGCAATAATATCTTTACTGGCTGAGATGGATATCGAAAGTGTTAAAGCATATATACTGTCATTTGGTATTTTGGCGCCCGTGATATCATTTTTCTTGATGATATTTCAATCCTTGATTGCGCCACTTCCAGCTTTTTTGATTACCTTTACCAATGCTAGTTTATTTGGTTGGATTAAGGGGGCAATCCTTTCTTGGACTAGTGCTATGGTTGGTGCTATACTGTGCTTTTATATTTCAAGATTGTTTGGAAGACAGATTGTTGAGAAAATAACGAGCAAATATGCTTTAGATAGTATGGATGATTTTTTCGAGAAATACGGGAAATATACAGTTTTAATAGCTAGATTATTACCTTTTGTTTCATTTGACATTGTTAGCTATGCATCAGGGTTAACTTCTATGAGTATAGGTTCTTTTATTCTAGCAACAGGCCTTGGTCAATTACCAGCAACATTAATTTACTCTTATGTTGGAGAAATGTTGACAGGAGGGTTGAAGCATCTTGTTTTTGGCATGATGATATTGATGTCATTGAGTTTAACAATATGGGTCGTGAAGAAGATGTTGCAAGAGAAAAGTACTTGTAGTGATAAATCGGAGATTGTGGAAATATAGATATGATGAAAAATAATTTTAGTTCTGAGATGCAACTGAGAGTAAAGAATTCTTATGATCAATGCACAAGCTGTAACAGATGTATGAAACAATGTCCTATGATGTCAGGTTTCTGTGATTCGCCTAAAAAATTATTAGAAGAAATGCATAAAGAGAAGAAAGTAAATAAAGCAATTCCCTATTCTTGTAACTTATGTGGTCATTGCACTTTTGTGTGCAAACAGGGTGTCGATTTAAAGACACTATTCTTGAATGCGAGACAAGAAATTACTAATAACGGTGAGTTCTTGAGTTTAAGTTCAAAGACAGTGGTTAAATTTCATCAGAAGAATAGTTTTTCTGATATATTTTCAACGGGTGTCGTCGGAGAGGGAAAAACTTTTAAAAAAGTATTTTTCCCGGGGTGTAGCTTAGTGTCAACAAAACCCGATATGGTATTAGAAATATTTGATGATTTAAAAAAGGTCTACCCTAGTATTGGTATAATGTTGAATTGCTGTGGTAATCCAACACATGTTATGGGTGAAAAGCGTCAGTTTAGTATCTACAATAATAAATTGAAAAAATTACTTGAAGAGGCTGAGGAAATTATAGTTGCCTGTCCTAACTGTTATAATATGCTAAGTGAGAGTTGTGATAAAAATATAAAAACACTCTGGGAAGTATTCTTAGAGAAAGATATGTTGGTTAGAAAGGGGATCGGTATTGAGCGGACTTATACCATACATGATCCTTGTCCAACGAGAGAGCATAATCATGTACATGAATCTATTAGAAGAATAACTAATGATTTAGGGATTAGTACTGTGGAGATGTCTCATTCAAGAGAGAACACATTGTGTTGCGGTTCTGGTGGTATGGTTGGGGTAACCAATCAGACTGTTGCTTCAAAGCAAATGAAGAGACGTGCATCTCAATCGAGTGAAGATGCGATCATTACTTATTGTCAGGAATGTGTAGAATCCTTAAGAAAAGGTGGCAAAGATGCGTATCATATTTTAGACTTCATATATGAAGAACGTCTTTCTATAGAAAACATTACGATGTTGAGAAAGTGGATGAATAGGTTTGAAGCGAAAAGAATGGTTATCAAAAGGGAGATAAAATGAAGAAACATATGAAGTGGATTAAGTGGTTCCTTTTGCTGTTATTGGTTTCGAGTATTGTATATTGGTTGAATAAATCTGAAATCCTACAGTATACTACTCCCGAGCAATTAAGAGACTTTATTGCCTCTTATAAAGTACTTGCACCTGTTGTTTATATCCTTCTATTTACCTTTGTACCATTAACTTTATTTCCTGATTCGGTACTTGCTATATCAGGGGGGATGTGTTTCGGCTTGTTTTGGGGATTTGTTTATACAATGATTGGTGCCGTTTGTGGTGGAACATTGGCATTTTACCTTTCTAGGGGAATTGGCAGAAAAATAGTGACTACTTTTTCTAAAAAGGAAGCAGATAAATTAAGTGCAGTAATTAATGAAAGAGGATTTGTCATCGTATTGATGTTAAGGTTGATTCCACTTTTTCCATTTGATGTTATAAGTTATGGAGCTGGTTTCTCTAATATAAAATATCGAGATTATATATTGGCAACGATTGTAGGTATTATACCTGGTGTACTTGTTTTTACAAACATTGGTACACAGGTATCAAAGATTGGTTCCTTTGAATTCTATATATCAATTTCGATGTTAGTTTTACTTGTAGTATGTGGCAATTTATTTAAAGATAAGCTAAAGGTGAGTATGAAATCATAAAACAATTTAATGTATGTAAGAATTAACTATCTCATAAGGGGTAGTTTTTATTATGTCTTAGACTCAGTTTCGTTAGAGCGTTGTTATTCGGTTTATATATCTGTAAATAGACAACACGAATGAACATATTACATGGAATCATAATCATTTGATTTCGTGATAGTTAGTACAATAGCATTTTTGTGTATCAAAAAATCCATTTTGAGTATAAAAGGTAATAATCTCAAAATTTAAATATATAATATAAATATAAGGGAGGATGTATTATGAGAAAGAATAAGTTAATATTCTACATACTGATAGTAGCAATTGTTCTACTACTTGCATTTGCATACGCATCATCAGGAATAGAGTTTACAGATGTTATTCTAAGATTATAAATGGAAGTAAAATTCAAATCAATGCAATAGTAACTGGCAGTAAATACTTTTTACGGTGACGATGGTGGATATGATTGTCTTGAGTACAAATAGAAAAATTAGAGTTCGGAAAAGGAAGATAAAGCGCGAGTTATTAACTCGTGTTTTGTTGTTCTGTTAACAATGCAAAAGCTTAATAAATTGTATAAAGTTTTTCTTATGTAACATTAGAGAGTGAAATGATGAATGTAACCTATGTTACTGATTACTAACTTAGAATTGCGGTAAAATATAAAAAAAGGAGGCACAATGATAGAAAAAGTATATCAATATAATTTAGGAAATGATAAAGCTATAGAAAAGCTTATTATGGAGGATGATGTGAATGTGATTCATATGATCTTTAATAAGGGCGAAGGACTTCCAGAGCATCATGCGAATGCATATGTTCAGATGATTGTTATGAGAGGACAGCTATCTATTCAACTAGACGATCAGGAAAATCATAAATATGCAAAAGGGACAATACTACAGATTCCTTATAAAACAAAAATGAATGTTAGAAACCTTGATGACGAAACTTTAGAGTTAATGGTTGTAAAAGTATTTACAGCAGAATGTAAATAGAGGGTCACTATTGACCCTCGTTAATTGGCAGTGTAATTTTAAAATGCACGCCTTTTTTTTCGTCTAAAACAAGTTCTATATCTCCATTGAGTTGCTGATGTATTGTATTGTAAACTATATGAAGTCCAAGTCCTGTGTTACCAATTGATCGTTTAGTTGTAAAGAAGGGTTGGAACACCCTCTCAGCGATTTCATTTGATATACCAATACCGTTGTCAAAGTAATCAATGTAGATATGTTCTTGACTTTGATGAGCAAGAATTTTGACTGTACCAAAGGTCTTATCATCAAAGCCATGAATAAAGCTGTTGATAATTAGGTTTGTAAAAACTTGCGTGAGTCCTCCAGGATTGGTTGTAAATTCAAGTTCAGGGTCTATGTCACATTGAATTGAAAATCTGTCTTTGTTATAAGATTTTATAATAGAACTTGCAATGTAATCTAGAAACTTTTTTAAGTTAATTGGTATGTTGTTCTCTAGATCTTTATCTGCAGATAGAAGTTTGAAGTTATTAACTAACTTTGAAGACCTATTCAAGTTTTCAGTTATGATAGTAGTTGAATCCTTTAAGAGTTTAAGATTTTTTACAAGATCACTCTTTTTAAGTTTCTTAGAATCGAATTTGTTCGTAGTGGCATCAACTATATTTTCCATATAAGAGTTTGTTGTAATACAAATACCAATAGGTGTGTTGATTTCATGAGCAACGCCTGCTACTAATTCACCAAGACCTGCCATTTTTTCTTTTTCTATAAGTTGATCTTGAGTTGACTTTAACTGCTCTAGAGACTCTTCTAATTTAATATTCATATTCTGGATATGTTCAGTTCTTATATCCACGATTTTATTCAGATTGTGATTAACTTGCATAATATAATTTAGAATATAGGCAACAGTCGTAGAAAAAACAACTCCAACGACTAATGTAATATAATAAAAGAAAGATTTTTTCTTCATGCCTTCTTTAGGTTCAAGACTAATTAGCCAATGTCCATTTGGCACATTGACCGTCTTTGCTATCTGGTAAAAAGTAAAGTCCTCATGATTACTATAGATAACACTTTCAGTACCATCAACGTCATTTATTTGTTTTATATCAATATAGTTTAAGGTAGAAAGCTCATTTATGCCAGCGCTCTCTAGAAGGGCCTCATATCGAATGATAACAGATAATTGTCCCCAATATTTTTCTTGAATAGTTATAGGCATCCTGTTGATAAGGTTAACGCCACCTTCGACAAGTTCGATAGGGCCAACGAGCATACTTAAATTATCGTTTTTAACTTTAAGTATTTGATCCTTTTGTCCTTCAATGGTCGCCAAATCAACACCAATACCACTTTCATTACCTTCAAGAGGATAAGAAAATGCGATTGTTGTATCTTTAATTGCAACAAGATGACTAACAATTTCATTGTCAGGATCAAGTACCTTTGATACGTAATTGCTGAAATCAGTTTGATTTAAATCAGGATAAGTTTTTATAAACGAAACAACGCCTTCAGCACCACCAATACTATAATTTAGTGCTGTATTAATTCGGCTGACAAGAATTTCTTCTTTATTTTTTATGATACTCTTCTGCTCTTCAATGTGATTTCTATTTTCGAAAAATGCTATAAGATAGAATAATGAAAATATAAAAAGAGAAGTGAAGAGAATTAATAAGCGTCTTCGAACTTTCTTACTCATAATTACTCACTTTCGTAGTAGTTTACATAGTTAATATACCCACAATTTTTATTTTTTATTCTCTAATTTTAATTTCTAAGGATTCAGATTATTTGATCTATTATTAAAGCTTATAATCATTAAGATTATTTAATGATAAGTTTTGTAAAAAGTGATTACAGTCACATTTTTTTTCTTCGTCATGATTTATACTTGCCTTGAAATCAAGAAGGAGAGGTTATTATGTGGGAAAAATTTAATAGCGGTAAATGGCAAGAAAATATTGATGTTAGAGATTTTATACAAGTTAATTATAAACCTTACGATGGGGATGCATCGTTTTTAAAAGAAAAAACTGAAAAGACAGCGACACTATGGCAACAAGCTGAGTCTTTAATTCATGAAGAGATTAAGAAAGGTATTATTGATATTGAAACATCTTGTTTCGCAGGAATTGATAATTTCAAACCTGGTTACTTAGATAAGAAAAATGAAGTGATTGTTGGTTTCCAAACTGATGCACCACTTAAGAGAATTATGAATCCGTATGGTGGTTTTAGAATGGTTGAGAATTCGTTAACTGCTTATGACTATAAGATTGATCCTCTTATGAAAGAGCAGTTTAAAGAATTTAGAAAAACTCATAATGAAGGTGTTTTTGACGCTTACACAGATGAAATGAAAACTGCAAGAAGTGCTGGACTTTTAACTGGTTTACCAGATGCATATGGTCGTGGAAGAATTATTGGTGACTATAGAAGAATCGCACTTTATGGTATTGATAAATTAATTGAAGAAAAGAAAAAAGATTTTAAGGCAATTGATGGATATGATGAGTCAATTATCCGATTAAGAGAAGAAGTTTCTAGCCAAATAAGAGGTCTAGAAGCTATGAAGTCTATGGCAAAGTCTTATGGTTATGATATTTCTAAACCAGCTACTAATGCTGTAGAAGCCGTACAATATTTCTATTTTGGATATTTAGCTGCTGTAAAAGAGAACAATGGTGCAGCGATGTCATTAGGTAGATGTACAGCTTTCATTGATGTCTATATAGAAAGAGATTTAGAGGCTGGACTTTTAACAGAAGAAACTGCTCAAGAGCTTATTGATCAACTAGTAATAAAGCTTAGAATGGTAAGACATTTAAGAACACCAGAATACAATGATTTATTTGCAGGGGATCCTAACTGGGTAACAGAGGCTATTGGTGGTATCGGTTTAGATGGTAGACATCATGTAACTAAAACGGCTTATAGATTCTTGCATACACTTAAGACTTTAAGTCCAGCTCCAGAACCAAATATGACAGTATTATGGGCTGATGAATTACCTGAGAATTTCAAGAAGTATTGTGCTGATATGTCTATGAATACAGGTGCGATTCAATATGAAAATGATGATTTGATGAGACCATTATATGGCGATGACTATGGTATAGCGTGTTGTGTATCTGCAATGGCTGTTGGTAAGCAAATGCAATTTTTCGGTGCAAGAACTAATCTTGCAAAAGGACTACTTTATGCCATTAATGGTGGTGTAGATGAGCTAAAAAATGATAAAACTGGTAATCCTTTAAAAGTATTTGATGGTATCAAAACAAATACATCAGAGATTCTTAAATATGATGAAGTGATGCCTGAATATGATAAAGTACTTGAGAAATTAGCTAAGCTTTATGTAGAAACAATGAATACTATTCATTATATGCATGATAGATATGCATATGAAGCTGGTCAAATGGCATTACATGATACAGAAGTTTTAAGAACAATGGCTTTTGGTGTTGCTGGTGTGTCTCTTGTAGCAGATTCATTAAGTGCTATCAAATATGCAGAAGTAAGACCAATTAGAAATGAAGCGGGAGTTGCAATTGATTTTGATATTAAGGGTGATTTTCCTAAGTATGGTAACGATGATGATCGTGTTGATCAAATTGCAGTGGACTTGGTTACGAAGTTCAGTCAAGCATTGAAGAAACACCCTACTTATAGAAATGCAGAGCATACATTGTCAGTATTAACTATTACATCAAATGTTGTTTATGGTAAGAAGACAGGTTCAACACCTGACGGAAGAAAAGTTGGAGAGCCATTTGCACCTGGTGCAAATCCAATGCATGGTAGAGATGAAAAAGGTGCTTTAGCATCATTAAACTCTGTTGCAAAATTACCATATGAGTCTATCTGTCAAGATGGTATTTCTAATACATTTTCAATTGTACCAGATGCTCTTGGAAAGGCGACTAATGATAAAATAGACAATTTAGTAAATATAATGGATGGTTATTTCTCTCAAGGTGCATTCCACTTAAATGTAAATGTTTTAAATCGTGCACTTTTAGAGGATGCAATTGCTAATCCTGAAAAATATCCAACATTAACGATTCGAGTTTCTGGATATGCAGTACACTTCAATCGTTTGACAGAAGAGCAAAAAAGAGAAGTTATGATGAGAACATTCCATCATAAAGCATAGGAGATATTATGTTAAAAGGACGAATTCATTCAATAGAAACTATGGGCTTACTAGATGGCCCAGGCATCAGAACTGTGTTTTTTTTACAAGGTTGCCCTTTAAGATGTAAATATTGTCATAATCCTGATACTTGGCATCAAGGTGGTGAAGAGTATACTGTGGATGAACTCGTCTCTTTTGCAAAACGTTATAGACCGTATTATAAAAAAACAGGTGGTGTTACTTTTTCAGGAGGGGAAGCTTTGATGCAGGGAGAATTTGTCCTTGAGGCCATCAAAGCCCTGAAAAAGGAAAACATTCATGTTGCATTAGATACTTCGGGTGTAGGTCAAACTCAATTCTACGATGAAATCTTAAAGTTGGTTGATGTATTATTACTTGATATTAAACATTATGATACAGCAGAATATAGAGACTTAACAGGTGTATCTATGAAATGGACCAAGTCCTTTATGGAATCACTAAAACAGTACAAAAATAAGATCTGGATTCGTCATGTAATGGTTCCAGGTGTGACAGATAATTATTATGCTATGAACCAGTTGTTAAGTTCTGTTCATGTATATATCAAAAACATTGAAAAAATAGAGATATTACCTTATCATAGGTTAGGAGTTGACAAGTATTCAGAACTTGGAATAAGTTATCTACTAAATGATGTTCCAGAAATGGATAAGACTCAAGCTGAAATGTATCAAGATTACGTTATGAATCAATTGATGCATCAAAAGAGTATTGCGGTTTAGAAAGTGGGGAACTATGCCGAAGTGTATTCAAAACAGTAAAAACTGTAAGAATTGTGAGCATAAATTTTGCATTAGTCAAATCTCATTGTTTTCAAGTTTAAGTCAAGAGGAAATGTCTTTGATTTCGTCGGAGGCAATAACTTATTCATACAAACGTGGTGATACGGTTTTTTCTCAAGGGGATAAAGCAAATCATTTGTATATTGTTTGTAAAGGTAAGATGAAAATTAAAAAATATACTGTTGATGGGAAAGAACAGATTTTATATATTCTGTCAGATAGTGATTTTATCGGTGCTTTTAATTTACTTAAGGAAGATCGATTTGATTTTACTGCTGAAGCTATAGAAGATGTTGATATCAGTATGGTTTCTAAGGATGCATTTAATTCTGTTCTTATCAAGAATCCAGACATTACTTTAAAGGTACTTGAAAAAGCATATGAAAGAATCATTAAAGTAGAAAGTTTAGTTGAAAGACTAGGTACCAATAGTGTAGATGCTAAGGTTGCTGGTTTACTACTCAACCTTGAAAGGGATTTTGGACATAAAACCAATGAAGGAACTCTGTTAAGACTTTCGATCAATAGAGAAGAAATGGGAAGTTATGCCGGAATCGCTAGGGAGACAATGACTAGAAAGCTAAAACTATTTCAAGAACTTGGTGTGATCAGATTAATAGGCGCTAAGCAAATCTTAATCATGAATAAAGAAGCTTTAGAAGAAATGAATTAATCATTTCTTTTTTTGTGTGTGAAGTCTGAAGAATCTTATAAATTATAAACTGATAACCTTTTTCTTTTTCCTTGTTAGTGATATTGTAGAAGAGGGGATGGTTATGGATTATAGAATAGAGAGTAAATCGTCATTAATAATTCAAGGACTTTCAAGAAGAATATCAACTGAAAATGATGCCAACCTAATTCAAGTACCAAAGTTTTGGAAAGACTTTGAACATATGCCTATATCGAAAAGTATTGTTGAACATATTGGACCTTTAGGTCTTATTGGTGTGTGTTATAACAATTGTGAAGTAGGTCTTCAGTATGACTATATGATAGGTGTTGAAGCACATAAAGAGATTGATGGTAATACAAAAATATTGGAAATCCCATCTAGTACATGGGCTATTTTCACAGCACAAGGGAAGATTCCAGAATCTGTTCAACTTGTTTGGAAGGAAATACTGGATGAATTCTTCGTTAAGACAAGCTATAGACATTCTAGATTACCTGAATTAGAAATATATCCTGAGGGTGATACTAACAGCAAAAATTATACTTGTGAAATCTGGATTCCAATTGTAGATTGGGAGTGATTATGCTATGATAGTAAAGGTATTTAAGGAGGCAATTATGAATGAATTACCTAATTGTCCTAAATGTCAGTCAGAGTATACTTATGAAGATGGTACAATGGTTATTTGTCCAGAGTGTGGACATGAATGGGTACCGGGTAGTGAAACTGAAGATGAAAAAGTCATAAAGGATTCAAATGGCAATGTTTTATCTGATGGTGATACTGTGACTGTGATTAAGGATTTAAAAGTAAAAGGTGCATCTTCTGTATTAAAAAGAGGAACCAGAGTTAAGAATATTAGATTGGTGGATGAAGACCATGATATTGATTGTAAAATTGATGGTTTTGGTGCTATGAAGCTTAAGTCTGAATTTGTAAAGAAAATATAGGAATTACTCCTATTTTTTTTGTATAAAAATGAATAACAGCAATAAGTTTACCTAAGGATTGTTAAATTGATCAAAGTATAATTTATATGCTTTTTTTTTAGTTGATTGGGTATAAAAGAACAAAGGAGTATTTTTATGTTCAAATCACTTAAATCAAGATTTATTGGCGCTACAGTTCTCATCACTATTTTAACCATTTTTTTTCTTACATTAACTTTTTCGAACATAGCGATAAGTGAAATGGAAAATGTTCTAGAAACTAATGCAAAAAAAAATGTAGAGTTCACAGAAAATTATATAATTGCTCAATATAATAATATTCATAATTCTGAAAAAATGCTGTATGAAAGTAAAATGCAGGAGCTTAAGAGTGCTACTGATATTATAGAAGCTGAGATTTCATTGATTTACCAAAACTACTTAAATGAGAAATTAACAGAAGAAGAGGCCAAGCGTTTAGTTATTACAATCGTAAGCAATGCTAGATTCAACGAAGATAAAGGATACTTTTGGATACAAGAACTCAATGATGATGTTCCAAAAATGATAGTTTATCCTCAAAATCCAGAGTTGAATGGTAAAGTATTAGATCACTTCTCTTATAACAGTATTACAGGTACGAATGAGAATATGTTTATCTATGCAAATGATATTGCAGAATCTCAAGGAGATGGTTACTTTGAGTATTATTGGTATGAAGATGAACAGGAAAAAAAGGTAGGGTATATACGTGATCTGGAGATGTTTGATTGGGTAATAGCTACAAGCTTTTCACAACAAGAAATCATAAATTATTCATCTCAATTATTAGATAAAGCAGTCGATGAGTTAAAAGAAATGAGTATTCTAAATGCGTCAGATGAAGACTATTTTTTTGTGTTTAACAGCAATCAAGAAATTATCGTACATCCAATCATAATGGAGACAGATGGAAGCCAATTGCTTAATCCAATAACCAATGAGTCAATATTGAGAGAATTGATGGGTGTAGCAGATATTGAAGATAAATACTTATCCTATACTTGGAATCATGTAGATGATGTAGATAATTATACTTACGAGAAAAAGGCCTATGTATCCTATTTTGAACCTTTAGATTGGTATATTTCATCAACTTTTTATGAGGAAAGTATAAGAAGACCCATTAGGCATATTATTAACATAGTGATAATAATAACATTAATTATTTTAACTATAAGTATATTGTTATTGTATTTTATAGGTGTTAGTGTGACAAAACCATTAAGGATATTAGTAGATAAAATATCAAATATGAATTACAATAACTTACCTGATAGAATAGAGATTCAAGGATCTGATGAGGTGATAAAGCTTACAGATTCAATGAATACTATGGTAGATAACATACGAAGTTCTAAAAAAGATATACAAGAAACACATGCGAGGCTCCAAGGTATTTTGGATTCAGCAACAAAGATGGCCATTGTTACAACTGATTTAAAAGGTCTTATAACTTCTTTTAATATTGGGGCAGAAAACTTATTAGGTTTTTCATCTGATGATGCAGCTAACAATATTTCGGTGTTAAGTTTTCATTTAGACTCTGAAGTTAATTCAAGAAGCGAAGAACTATTAGAAAAGTATAATAAAAAAATAACTGGGTTTGGTGCTTTAGTTGAAGAGGTTGACAGAACAGGCTACGATGAGAGGGAATGGACTTTTGTGAAAAAGGATGGTTCTCATATTAGGGTTAACTTAGTCATAACAAAAGTAGAAGATGGCGAAGGTAATACAGTTGGCTATCTTGGTATAGCAAATGATATAACTACGAAAAAGGAAACTGAGGAGAAACTACAGAATCGTACAATTGAGTTGAAAAGAGCTGTAAGGAATCTTATTGCTCATGAAGAACACTTAGAAGATATGGTTAGGGAAAGAACCATGAAGTTAGAAGTTTCTTTAAGAACTTTACAAACGACACAAAATCAACTTATTGAGTCAGAAAAAATGGCTTTGTTAGGTTCTTTAGTAGCAGGGGTAGCTCATGAGATTAATACACCAGTAGGAATTGGTGTTACATTGGCATCGAGTTTATCAGACCGTACAGAAAAGATCAAGAAACTATTAGAGGATGAAAAGCTTACTCGTAGGCAAATTGATGATTATGTTAATTTAATGAGTGAATTAGGAAGTATGCTTTCTAGAAGTATGAACCAGGCAGCAGATTTGGTACAGAGTTTTAAACTTGTAGCTGTTGATCAGTCAATTGAGAATAGAAGAGAATTTGAATTGGATGATTACGTTCATGAGATTTTAAATAGTTTTGGATCTAAGTTTGAAAGAGCCAATATTGATATAAAGGTACATTCTGATGTAAGGATATATCTAAACAGTTATCCAGGTACTATTTATCAAATTATAACCAATTTACTAATGAACTCTATAAAACATGGTTTTGATGGATTAGATTCAGGTCACATTGATTTGTATTTGGAGCAAGATGAGGAGTTTTACACTATTACATACAAGGATAATGGTGTAGGAATTGAGCAGAACGATGTCGAAAAAATATTTGAACCATTTTATACAACAAAACGTCATAAAGGTGGAACTGGACTAGGATTAAATATAGTAAATAATCTAGTTGTTCAAAAATTAAAAGGAACAATAACGACAGAATCAAAACTTGGTGAAGGGGTTTTGTTTAAGATTAAAATTCCTAAGGAATAGGTTAAATTAGGACTTTTCAAGATGTGGTCTATTATGGTATTATTATGCCGAGGTATAATATATGAGACATGCAATTTTATTAAAACCAAATACAAATATTCCTTTCTTTGAGGAAATGAAAAAAATGTGTACATTTGAGACATCGATTGTTTTAGAGGCAATTGGCATTGAGTTTTCAGAGATTAAAGTAGAGCAAATTGGACCAGCTCACTATATGTTTATTGAAACAACTAAGCCAATTGATCCTACTGTATTTAAACATATTGAAAATCTTTCGTTTTATTACACATATTTTGAAGTAGACAAAAATAATTTTATTCCAAAAGTACAGGTACCAGAAAGATACTTTGGAGATGATTTGAGCAACCGCTTAAAGTACAACGGAAAGACCAACGAGATGTTTACTCGTATGATTTTAAATCTAGCGATATACAGTTCAAAGTTTTTTAATGAAGTGGAACTTAATGTATTTGATCCAGTTTGTGGAAGAGGGACAACATTATTTGAAGCGATGATTAGAGGACATCATGCTTATGGCGCGGAACTAGATAAACGTTCTGTTAATGAGTTGGGTCAATATTTTCAGAGATACTTAAAAGAAGGAAAGTACAAGCATCAAATCATACGAGGTAAAGCTATTCAAAACAAATTAGTACTCGGTGAAACTTTTGAGGCGTATATAGGACATTCAAAAGAAGAAATAAAAAAGAGGACTGGAAAAACATTGAAGATTCTTAGAGGAGACACAACTCAGTCAAATTTATACTTTAAGAAGCAATCAATGGATGTTCTTGTTGGTGATTTACCATATGGCGTACAACATATGTCAAAACATGATGAAGGTCAATCAAGAACGCTGGATGATTTATTAGATTTGTCTTTTAGAACATGGTATCAACTTCTTAAAAAGGGTGGTGCTCTAGCACTATCATGGAATACATACACCAATACTCGAGAAGATTTAAAAGAAAAACTTGAGCGAACGGGATATACTGTGATGGATAGTGATATGTACTTAGGGTTTCATCATCGTGTTTCACAAGCTATTAATCGAGATGTTATTGTAGCAATAAAGAAGTAATTCTAAGTAAATAAGATTTAAAGCATAGACTTCGTTAGGAGCTATGCTTTTTTTTACTGATATAATAAAATACAAATTCTATATAAAGTTCTATTAGGATAAATACAACATATTGCACTATAAAATAATATTACGTGTTACAAGTATTACATTTATAATGTTTATTGAAGAAGTACATTCCATTTAGTCAAAATAAATGCTTAAAAATGATAGATGGGAAAAAAGATAAAATAGTGAGATTTGACAGATTATATGGGTATCAAACGAATAGGTGAGATTATGAAAAAAATATATCATTTATTTAGAAGATACCTTTTTTCGTGTGTTTTGACTTTTGTAGGAGTTTTAGTTCTGATACTATTTGTTGACTTGATGAAAACAGAAGAAGAACAATTTCAAGATTACATTGAAAAAACAGTATTTGGAATTGAAAAGCTTAGTGATGTCTCTATCAAAAACAAGATGAATGTTGTTAGGGCTTTTTTTGTCATGGAGATGAATTGTAATACACCTAAATTGATGCATGATATTTATAATTCCTCTGAGCAGAGAAAAATAGAAATTAGAGAAGAACTTTATGAGTTACATAAGTCTAAATTTGATAATTTTAAAAATCTTGGCATAAGACAGTATCAATTGCATTTAAAAAATGCTGAGAGTTTCTTAAGAGTAGATAATCCAAAAAATTTTGGTGATGATTTAAGCAATGTGAGAAAAACGGTTGTGGATGCTATTGAGAGTAAGACTTTGGTGACAGGTTTAGAGGAAGGTCTTTTTTCAAATGGCTATAGATATGTATTTCCTATTATTTTTGAAGATGAATTGGTAGGAACTATAGAATATGGTTATTCATTAAAAAGTATGCTGAGTCCAGTATTTGAAGTCTATAGCTTATCAGGGCTATTTCTAGTGAACAAAGAAGAAGTAGATAAGAAAACTTTTACAAACATCACCGGGAACTATATTACGGATATTCGTTTTGAACACTGGTATTTGGACAAAAGTCTTTCCAATGAGAATATAGAAGAAAGAATATATCTAGATAAAGATGAGTTCGAAAATATAAACAGAAAAGTTTTAGTAAACATAGAACATGATCTTTTTGGTATTGATGGCTTTGTCTATGAAATATTCGATGATAATCTTGTTTGGGCGATGCCAATAGAGATGAAAGACTACTCAGGAAATGTAATAGGTTATCTAATTTATTATAAGAATGATACAGTACTAAATAATATTATGAAGCAGAATGATTCTGAAGTTGCGGTTAACTTGACGATAATCATTGTTTCTGTACTTCTGTTACTTCTTATATGGAAGCTTTATTGTAGAACCAGAGTTAAAGCACAACATGATGGATTGACAAATTTATATAACAGACATTACTTTTATAACTATTTGATTGGAAAGGTAAAAGTTGGAACAATACTGATGATTGATATTGATGATTTCAAACTGATTAATGATCAGTATGGTCATGATTGCGGTGACAAGGTACTAACATCATTGGCTATTGCATTTAAAGAGAATATTAGAAGTAGCGATAATGTTTTACGATGGGGAGGCGAGGAGTTTTTAGTACTTCTGAAAGATACACCTCTTGAAGAAGGATATAAGAAAGCTTGTCATATTAGAGAGCTTGTTGAGAAGAGTCTGTATAACGATAGGAAACTGACGATATCTATAGGTGTAAGTCGTTTATTAGATGATTTTGAATCATCCATAAAGGAAGCTGATAAAGCACTTTACTTTGTGAAGGAAAACGGTAAGAATAATGTGAAAATATTTGAAAGGTCTATGAATCCATAGACCTTTCTGAAATGTGTTTAGGTTTATCTAAGTAAAAACCTTGGAATTGATCACACTTCATATCCATTAAGGCTTTAAATGTAGGCTCGTCTTCAACACACTCTGCAATAACTATAAAGTTCATTTGATGACACATTTGTATTAATCCATGGACCATATTGTATATATGATCATTCTTTGTTATCTGAGAAGTGATAGAACCGTCTATTTTTACTTTAGAAACCGGTAGTTTTCTTAAAATATTTAATGAAGCATCACCAGAGCCAAAATCATCTATTTCTATTGTCATACCAAGTACTTTTAAGGCATCTAGTTTCTTTTTAGATGTATGCAAGTCATACTTCAATATATCCTCTGTAATTTCAATGGCTAAGAATTCAGGTGTTAAAGATTCATTTCTAATAATCGATAGAGTGTTTGAAATAAACAATGGATTCAGTAATTGACGATGAGATAGATTCATCGATATTTGCTTTGGTGCAGTTTTTGATGACTTCATTTGTGTATAGTCTTTACATATTTGTTTTAATACAGTTTGACCAAATTCATGGTTAAGACCACTCATTTCTATGTGACTTAAAAACTGAGCAGGGTACATTATCCCTTCCTCAGGATGTTCCCATCTAACTAAAGCTTCAGCTGCGACGCAATCTTTATTCCTATTATATATGTTCTGATAGTGTAAGATAAATCTATTGTTTGAGATTGCCTGTCGAATATCATTGTAGATGTTTGCTCTTTCGTATTCCTTTTGTGGAATAAATCGTGAAAACATTTTGAAGTTGTTTTTTCCTTCATTTTTTGCTGTTTCAAGTGCTATACGAGCACATTCGATTAGACCACCACTAATTCCGACATCGTCAGGATATTTTGAAATTCCGATAGAAGTAGAAATATTAATTTGATATTTTGAGCTATATGCAAGTTGACTAAAAAGGTTAATTATATACTCTGCGTTTATTGCTATATTGGCTATATTAGGATCGAATTCTAAAAATGCAAATTCATCATCTGATGTATGATAGACAAACAATTTGTGATCCTCAGCTTCTTTTAATTTTTTGCTGATTTCCTTAATAAAAGTATTGCTCTTGTTTTTCCCTAAAATGTCATTGATGATTCTAAAATTATCAAGATCTAAGAGATATAAGGCCATATCCTGGTTGCTATATATCTTTAAATCATACTTTAGCTTTTCGAGATTAGGTAATCCTGTATGCGAGTTATAATATGCAAGATGCTCAAGTTTTAAAATTTTGTCTCCAATTTTATCGAGAACCTCATTGGTAGTATGAACTAGTAATCCTATTTCATCATTGCCTGTTACTTGAATCACTTCAGCATAATTACCCGTTTGAGCTTTTTTTAGTGCTTCTATTACTTCAATAATCTTAATAATATGCCTTTTTATGATGACTATAATGATTATAACTAAAAGTATTAAAAATAGGGTGTAACTCAACAGAATTCTTCTAAGAATAGATGATCGAGATTCTAGAAGCGTATCGTTATTAATACTTAGTACATATGTCCAATTATTATGTGATGGGCTAATATAATGACGATAGAGATTATTATTTATTTCTGATTCCACATAAATTGGAGGATTGTTATAAGAGTATTCAAACTCGACATCTTCACCTTCTTTTAAATGAGGATGATAGATGATTTCATTATCACTATTAAAAACCCAATAATAGGTGTTATCATCTATGTTTAATGGCATCATAAGATGACGGAATTTATCTATGTCTAGATACATTCCAACAATACCAATAAATTCCTCGCCATGATATAATGGCTTTACATATGAAGTAATATATTCATTGTATCTATTGCGATAAGGTTTGACCCAATGAGCATTTTCCTGATCTTTTACATCATAGAAGAAAGACATATTATCTTTCTGAACATATCTTTCATATGGGATTAGATCGTGTCTCATGATGGTGTCTTCTTGAAATGTTAACCAGATGTCGAATACATCATCTTTTGAAGATGGTTCGAAATAAGTATAAATGCTATAAGATGCTGCATCTTCTGACTCTAAATATCCAGAGAACATTTTAATTAGTTTCTCTTCATATAAAGTTTCATCATCTTCTCTTTCTGTGTATGTGAGTTCAATGATAGAGCTAAAACTATTAACAGCAGTTTCTATTTGAAACATTTCCTTTTCGAGAATGTCTTTCATTTTATAGATTTTTTCTGTATTTTTTTCATCAATGAGATTTTCGTAATCGCTGATAAGAGCTTTTGATGATATCAAATACATTGGGGCGCTAAATAATATGATGAACGCAAAAATTAATATTGACAATTTAACAACAATTGAACTTAGAATTCTACTCATTACAGCTCCTTTTCTTTCAGGTATATTTACCCATATTAAGATTAAAGGAAACAAAAAAAGCACCGAAGTGCTTTTTTATAATTATAAGTTAGAAATTGTGTTTGCAATTGTATCTGCACACATCTCAGTAATTGTATTTACTGCAACACCATCTTTTGTAATAACTACAGATGGGAAAGTTTCAACATTAAGCTTTTCAGCAATTCCAGTAGATTTGTACACATCAACTCTATTTACCACCAAGTCATCAAATTTATGTTCAATGCTTTCAATATTTGCTAGGAATTCTCTAGATTGATTGTCAACTGCATTGTATAGATAAATTAGACCTGGTTTTTCTTTTTGCATGATTTTATCGTTAAAGATTTCTTCTTCAGCAATGTACTTTTCAGCAGCAGTACCAGCAATGGCACCATCACCTACAGCTGTTGCGATTTGACGTAGCCATTTATCAGTAACATCACCAACCGCGAATACACCAGGAAGATTGGTTTCTTTTTTATCATCTACAGGAATGTATTTTCTGTCAGTTAAATCTACTTGACCTTCAAATAGCTCTGTATTTGGTAAGTAACCAATAAACTCGAAACAGTTATCACAAGAAATTGGAATGAGTTCATCTGTTTTTACATTCTTGAGTACAACAGTGTCTAGGTGATCATCACCTTCAAAACCGTGTACAACTGAATTCCAAACAAATTCCATTTTAGGATTTGCTAAAGCTGCAGATTTAGCAATCTCATTACAATCCATGATACCTTCATCATGCATAACAGAAACAGTAACTTTACTTGCAAACTTTGTAAGGAACATACCTTCTTCGATTGCTGCATCACCAGAACCGATTACAACAACATGTTTATCAGTATTAGCAGCAGCATCGCATGTAGCACAGAAAGAGATACCTTTATCGAACAAGTATTTGTCTTCGTTTAATCCACCTGTGATTCTAGGACGACCACCAGTAGCGATGATAACAGTTTTTGCGATATATTTATTTCTAAATGTCTCAATAACTTTTTCTTCACCCATTAAATCAACAGATTTTACTGCAGTCAACTTGAATTGAACGCCCATATGTTCAGCTTGCTTTTTCATTAGATTAGTAATTGTTTCACCCTTTGGCTCATCTGGGAAACCAGGGTAGTTAGCAATCTCATTTGTATATGTAGCCAAACCGCCTACTAAACCTTTTTCTATTAGAATTGTTTTTAGTCTAGCACGTCCAGCGTATATTGCAGCTGATAATCCACCTGGACCACCACCAATGACAACTACGTCAAAATGCTCGACTTTTTTCTCTCTAGCCATACTTACTCCTTACATAAAGAACTTAACCAGTAATTTACTACCGACTACTGCACCAGCAAACATAGCAACCGCAAATACCCAACCTGAAACAGATAGAGAAGCGATACCACTAAATAGTGCACCTATATTACAACCAGCTGCAATTCTAGCGCCGTAACCCATAGCCAGGCCACCTAAAACAGCTGCGACAATTTGTTTCTTTGATTTGATCTTCTTGAATTTGAATCCTGAAGCCAATAGTGTAGTTGCTAATGCACCAAAGATAATACCAATGTTACGCCATGTTCCCGCATGTGCCAAGAAACCTGCGTCCAAAGTAGATTGTGCACCTTGTGAAGCAAAGTAGTACCATTTGTCTACTGAGCCACCAAAGAGTTCTACTAACCATGCACCCCAATAAGCGAATACACCTGAAACTCCCCATGGATTACCAGTTGCAGCCAATGTAATGATTTGAAATATGGCTAAAAGTATTGCTGCAGTTAGGTAAGTGAATGGGCTTTTGATCCATTTCTTATAGTATTCATTTTTCTTAACACGATCAAAAAACTTTACTTTATTTTCAACTTTATTTTCCAAAGTTTAGACCTCCTTGTTGAGGATTATTTTGATTTTTCGATGATTACTTCCCACTCGCCATCATCTACTTCTTCAACTTCCACATTGTGGCCGTCGTTTCTTGCCCACTCTGGAACATTCTTCATAGCACAACTATGGTCGATTTGAACGATTAAGATATCGCCAACTGACATTTCATTTAGTTTATTTTGAGCCTTTACTAAAGGTACTGGACACGCTTCGCCTAAACAATCGATTACTACTTCATTCATAATTAAACCTCCGTCTATTTTGCTTTTCTTTTTTCTTCATATTTTTCTGCTGCAACATATAATAATCCAATAATTAATAATTGAACGATAATTGCACCAGCCCAACCAAATACATCTGGTAAGAATATTGCTTTACCTTTTGAAATAACATTTAACTTCCACCATCCAAAATCATGAGCGCCCCATAGTGAGCCGATTATGAAAAATAGTAATGAAAGAAGTTGCATATGAAAACCTTCGCCGACTCTCATAAGAGTACCTGATGCGCAACCACCTGCGATAACCATACCGATACCGAAGATAAATGCACCAAAGATAGTTCCTAAACTAACTGGAGCAACATAACTCATACCTGGCATTGGGATACCCATTGATTGATAACCATATTTTATGGCTGCAAATCCTAGGGTAGCAATCGCAAATGCTACAAGTACTGCTCTTGTAATTGATGTACTTCCTGTTAGATATGGATCTCTCATAGAAGCGGTGAAGCAAAATCTTCCTTTTTGGAGTATAACACCAAATGCAATACCAGTTGCCCAGAACAGTAATAATTTACCGCTTTGAGTACCTAGGTAAATACCAATTGCAATTATAATTGCAACCATTAATACTCCGATAGGAATTTGATTTTTCTTTGGCTTTCTTTTAGCACGAGAAGAACTTCTTCTACTTGCTAATGAACTCTGTTCTGCCATTAAATCACTCCTTACATGATAGAATTTGACACTAACTTAACAATCTCACATCTATAATATACCATCAATATTTGATAAATAATTAACTATATTTGAAAAGCAATATTAGAAAAACTTATAGCAAAAAAAGAATTCTCGTCATATAATGAGAGTAGTAGAAGAGGAGTTCCTTATCATAAGGAGGAAATATATGAACATTGGTACATTGAAATATTTTAAAGAAATAGTTGAAGCACAAAGCATATCGAAGGTGGCTCAGAACAGCCATATATCACAATCAGCTCTTAGTCAGATCATTCAAAAGTTGGAAAGTGAGTTGGGTTATAAGCTTCTAAATAGATCTAATAAAGGAGTTCACCCTACTGATATGGGGAAAATTGTTTACAAGTATTCGGGTACAATGCTTAGAGTGTATGAGAAGATGGAAGATGAACTCTTGTCAAGAATGCATAAACTTGACAGCGTAAGAATTAATGGTTACCCATCATTTATTAATTATTCATTGCCTTGTATCCTGTATAAGATTAAAAAGAAATTTCCTAATTATAAGTTTGAAGTTCATTCGAAATCAAGTGAGGAATCCTTTAACGATTTAAATAATGAGTTAACAGATTTGGGTTTTGTGAGTGAAGAGCCAACTGATGATCGATTGAATTACAGCTACATAGGTAAAGAAAAAATAGTTCTAGCTGCTTGTTCAAAAAATAACATTCCTGACAAGATTTCAATCAAAGAATTAATGGCTTATGAGTTGATTACATTAGATGGATCATTTCCTATTAACAAGTTCTTAAGGAAGCAAATGAAGGACATTGACTTGGATTTTGATAATTTGAATGTTATCTTTGAAGTGGATTCGATTGGTGCAGCCAAATCATCTCTTTCAAACAACTTAGGTTTAAGTTTTTTACCATATATGTCAATTAAGAAAGAAATCTATGAGAACGAATTCAAGCTTGTGGAGTTGACGGATTTCTCATTAGATTATGATATGTATTTAGCATCAAAAAAAGACGCTGCTCACGCAGAATCTTTGCAACCAATTATTGAGTATTTTATTAAGAGTGGAACAAGTGAGTTTTGTTAAGCTTTTATTATAGTGATTTCCCAAACGCCATTGATGACTTCATCAATGGTGATGCTATTTGAAGAATCGGCATAATAATCAGCAATAGATTCTACAACACAGCTATGATCAACAACCAACATTATTGATTCACCTGATTCAATTTGCTTAAGTTGTTGTTGTAATTTCATCAAAGGTATTGGACATATGTCTCCAAAGCAATTTATTTTTTCCATTGTGCACCGCCTTTGTATTCATTTTAACTTAGAAGGATACTTTTGTCTATGGAGGATAACATGAAACTTTCTATAGTAATTCCTGTTTATAACAGCGAATCATCATTAAAACAATTGAATACCAATATACATAAAATGATTCCTGTGTCTTTCGAAATAATCTATGTCAATGATTGCAGTAATGACAAGAGTAAAGAGATATTAGATGGCTTACAAGGGCATATAAAAGTTATTCATTTAGATAGAAATCATGGACAACAAGGTGCCATTTTTCAAGGTTTGAAAGTTGCTAGAGGTGATTACATTGTCACAATGGATGATGATTTACAGCATGATCCAGCAGATATAATGAAGCTCTTAGAATCAATTGAAAATGGCTATGATCTAGTGTATGGAATTAATCATGAACAGATGGTTAACTATAGACAATTGGGCTCTAAATTAACCGCATATTTCTTTAAACATCGATTTAAACATATGGGTGTAAAACGTGTAAGTAGTTTTAGGATTTTCACTAAAGAGTTAAATAGAAAAGTTATTAAATGTTCTTATAAATTTATCTATTTAAGTGGTATTATGCTTGATTTAACAGAAAATATTGGTCAAGTTGTTATTGAGAAGAAGCAAAGACAGTATGGACAATCAGGGTATAATTTTAAGAAGTTGTTATGGTTGTTTCTTCGATTAAATTTTTATTATGGGTATTTCCCTGAATTCTTAAAACCAAAAAGGAAGTATTATGAAGAAAATTATGATATTAGGCGCGGGCAGTTGCCAGCTAAACGCTATCCGTAGAATTAAATCGCTTGGTCATCAAGTTGTTGCGAGTGATTACTTGAAATCATCACTAGGTAAGGAAATAGCTGACTATGCAGTATTAGCAGATACTTTCTCTTATGAGGACACACTAAGAGGGGCAAAAGAACATCAAGTAGATGCAGTTATGACCACAGGAACAGATCAGCCTGTATTAACAGCAGCAAAAGTATCAGAAGAAATGGGCCTAATCAGTTCCTTATCATCTCATCAAGCGCTATGTGTAACAAATAAGAAGCTGATGAAAAAAATATTTGTTAAAAACAACTTACCAACAGTAGAACACGTCTTCTTAAAAGTTGGATTCAAAGATATCCCCTTTGAGCCTCCATATGTGATAAAACCTTTGGATTCACAAGGGCAAAGAGGTATCTATAAATTAGATTCTGTTGAGGAAGTTAGAGAGCATATAAGTAAAACATTGTTGTTTTCTAGAGAAGAGGAAGTTCTAGTAGAAAAGTACTATAAAAACAAAGAAGTAACAGTATCGGGATGGGTTCAAGATGGAAATGTAACTATTTTAACGATGACAGATCGAGTGACATTTTCATCCGATGAACATATTGGTGTTTGTATTTCACACGAGTATCCAACAATTCATCAGAAGTATGTCGAGGCGTTGAAAACGTGTACATATAAAATCTGTGATGCATTTGAAATTACTAATGGTCCTATCTACTTTCAATATCTAATTGGTGATGAAGGTGTTATGGTCAATGAAATAGCTTGTAGAATAGGTGGGGCATATGAGGATTTAACAATTCCTTATGTAACAGGATTTGATATTCTAAAGCGTCAAATAGATGAAGTGTTGGGTCATAGGTATCCTGTAGAAATTAGTAGAAATAATCAAGTGTTTTCTACTCAACTATTCTTTTGTAGATCGGGCAAGATTACAGATATCAATATCGATTCACTTAAAGAATTACCATTCATAATGGATATAGGTGTGAATTACAAAGTTGGAGATATCATATCTAAAACAGAAAATGCCTCACAAAGAGCCGGTTATATGATAGTAACTGGAGATGATGAAGAGTCTTTAGCAATTAACATAATAAAAGCATATGACTATTTAGAAATAATGGATGAAGAAAGAAACTTAGTAATTAAAGGGAAGAGGTATTATCGATGAAAAAACTTTTTGTAGTATTACTTGTTATACTTTGTTTAGTAGGGTGTAAAGAAGAAGAAAAGAAACTGATCATTGCTGAGCAATATGGATTAGCATATGCGCCAGTACAGGTTATGATGTCAAAAGGATATCTTGAGGAAGCTCTACCTGATTACGAAATTGAGTGGGTAAAACTAGGCAATACTATGGCAATAAGAGAGGCCATGACAGCAGATGCCTTAGATGCAGCCTTTTTAGGGATTCCACCTTACATTATTGGAACTGACTCAGGAATGAATTGGGGATTATTTACGGGTTTATCAAGAGCGCCAGTATCTTTAATGGGACGTGAAGATGCAACACTAGAAACTATAGGAGATGGTAGAATAGCGCTACCACAGCCTGGAAGTATTCAGCATATCTTACTATCGATGGCAGCTGAAAGAACATTTGGTGATGCAAAAATATTTGATAATCAACTTGTGACAATGAAACATCCTGATGGTATGCAAGTTTTAATTAATGGGAATGAAGTGGATTATCACTTTACTTCACCCCCTTATGTTTTTCAAGAAGCAGAGGCTGGAATGCATGAAATCATTTCTGGAGAAACGTGTTTTGGTGGCGAGTATACTTTTATTGTAGGTGTAACTAGTGAAGAATTAAAAAATGATACAGAAGCATATAATGCAATTTCATCAGCTGTAAGGCAATCTATGGAATTTATTCAGAATAATCCAGAGGAAGCATTGGATGTATTAATGCCTTACTACAATATTGATAGAGAAACACTTTCAACATACATCTATGATTCAGGTATTGTCTATGAGGCTGAAATAAAAGGCATAGAAACATTTGTAGATTTTATGTACAGAAACGAATATATTAAAGAAAATTATAAAGAAGATGAGTTGATATGGTAAAAAAACATAAGATACTTTTTGTCATCTTTATTATTCTGATATGGGAAGCAATGGCCTTTACTGGCAAGCTTCCTTCATCAGTAAACATTCTGATGACATTGATATCGGATTTACCAGCATTGGGATTGGCTGTTTTTAACAGTATAGCAGTAATAGGAAAGGCTATTGTAATTTCTTTGATGATTACTGCAATTCTAATTTATCTAGGGCGTTATGAAAAAATAAACGATTGTATTGAGATGGTAATAACGGTTTGTCATCCTATACCAGGTGTGGCCTTATTACCTTTGATATTTATGTGGATTGGACCTGGTCCAGAGGCTATTCTGGTTATCGTAACACACGCTGTACTTTGGCCTTTACTAGTTAATATAAAAACATCTTTTAGGCAAGTTCATAGTGAGTATAAGTTCTTAGTAAAAGTGTTTCATGTAACAAAAGTAAAACAAATTACTAAAGTATATATTCCAGGTATGATGCCAGGGATACTATCAGGACTAAAGATAGGTTGGAGTAGAGGCTGGAGAGGCTTCATAAGTGCAGAGATGATTTTTAGTGTTATTGGTGAAAGTACTGGAATTGGTTGGTACATATTTATGTACAGAATTTTTGGTAATATGTCTGGAGTTTTCGCTGGGATTATTGCAGTTATTATTGTTAGTTTAATCATCGAAAAAGTCGTTTTCGAGCAAATAGAGAAAAGAACCATTGATAAATGGATAGAAAAAGCATAAAGTGCCTAGTCAGGCACTTTATATATTTCAATTTTCCATGGATAAGTATCAACATATCGAGCAATACGCATACCATATGTTTTTGATTCAAATGAATCAATCAGCTCGCAGGTATCTATGTATTCAATCATCTTATCATAGTATGGTAAGGATCCGTAGAGAATATCCCACTTCGGTGAAGTCTGATGGATATAGCTCATTTCTTCTGAGAGTATGATATAACTGATATCATGCTTTTTTATATATCCTTCAAAATCTTCAACATTCCATAAGTTCCTGTAATCAACGAGTTGTCCGTTTTCAAAATGATAATCTAGATTTAAGTTAGCCAGAACTTTGCCTTCTAGTTGAAGGTGTTCTTCTAATGAACGATAATCATCATGTTTAACTGTGATAGTTGACCATGAGTTATTTAGGGTTAAAACTATGATTACAAGTAGAATTATTTTCTTGTATTTTAGAGAGCTAAGTAGTTGCAGGTAAAAAATACAGTTAAACAAAAGTGAAAATATAATTGCTGTTTGATTGTATCTTCCAATGACGATGTAACCAATATTTATACCAAGAACCATTAGAAATGAACTGGCATAATCTTTCTTCATATATAAACTGTAAATGCCAGGAATTATACTAATAGCTAGTAATAGTATATCAACTCTAATAGGGAACAATTGATAGGTTCCACCAATTTGTTTGAATAATTTCACATAGTATAGATAAAAACCAGTAAGTCGGTTATATTGATGATTAATGACACCAAGGCTTTCGCCAAAATTTATATAGTCAGAGAAAAAGTTCGGATTTAAATGTAAACTAATGGTGATAAATAGTATAGCATATAGTGAAGTAACCACTACAAGTTTTAACAAATCTTTGATTGTAGATTCTCTTAGATAAATTTTATATAGATAGATAAGACCAATTCCTAAAGCGATTAAAAAACTATTAGGGTGTATTCCAATAGCTAAACCGATGACTGAACCTGTTAGTAAAGGCCTAGTTTGATTCATATTCAACCAATAGGCTATGATCATAATCAATAATATAATGCTTTCTTGTCGTGCTACATGAGAGACATATATAAATTGTACATGACAGGCTATAACCGTTAAGATGAGAATATTTGAAAAACCTGTAATACTTCTCTTCTTTAAAATGAGATGAATAAAAAAGAGGGTTATTGTAGAAGCAAATAATGATAACAATCTTACTGAGAATATTGAATATCCGAATATTTTAATGAAAAGAACTTGAAGACTTGTAAAAACAATTCTGAGACCATGTATTGCTCTTGGATATTCTATAAAAAAGGGTTCTGAAGTTTTGAATGTCCCAACATTGATTACTTGACGACTAAATCCACTCAACCAAGACTCGTCTGAATGGATAAAAGGAAATTTGGTTAGGAATAATAAATTGATTATAAAAAAGATTGTTAAAAAAATATAAATGTCATATTTGGATAGTATCTTTTTTAGATTAATGCTCATAATGTGAAAAAATCCTTTCTAATAAGTAGTATATCCCTATTATAACTTATTTTCTGGGCTTTAATAGTTAGTTGTTAACGAAAACCAATATGGAGTATAAGTAAATCTGATAGCTAAATGACTTTGTCATAAGTTATAATGATGATAGAACGTTGTTTAATTTTTAACAATGTATAACTTACAACAATCTCACAACTGATGTAGGTTACTCGAAAGTTAATAGGAGGGTCATATGAAATTGAAGCAGAGAGTTCTCAGCTTACTACTAGTATTCGTCTTAGTATTCTCGTTTGTTGCTTGTTCTGACAACAGTGAAAATAACACTGGTTTTGTTGTAGAAAATGAGGAGAATAACTCAGCTGCAGCTGGTCAAGAGGCGACTACTGAAACAGAAACTGAGACTGAAGCTGAAGCTAGTTCATTAGTAGATGCTGTAAATAATTATTTTGCGAATTTACCGGAACACATTTATAAAATTAGTCAAGTTGAGTTCGTAGAAATGGTTAAAAATGGCGACGATATGTTTGTCATTGATATGAGATCAGCAGATGATTATGCAAAAGGTCATATCGAAGGTGCTGTTAATATTTTATTTAACACAAATATGAGTGATTCATTAGCTGATATCCCAATGGATAAGCCAGTGTTCATTTACTGTTACTCAGGTCAAACAGCTGGTCAAGCTGTAGCAACTCTAAATGTTGCTGGTATCAACGCTAGAAGTGTTAACTTAGGTTGGAACTTTGGTTTATCAAAAGTTGATGGTATCGAAGATGTTACATCTACTGAGCCAACTGAATTAGTAGCATTAGGTAATGATATTGATCCTGAAATCCAAGCTGCTATTGATACATATTATGCTGATTTAGCTACTGCAAAAGGTACTGATTTCCAATCAAACATTGTTTCAGAAGATAACTTCAAGAAGATGATGGATAATGGCGATTCATATTACTTATTATCAATTCGTCAAGAAGATGCTTTTGAAAAAGCTCATATTCAAGGAGCTAACTTATTACCGTATGCTAAAGGTATGCAAGAAGGTTTTGACACAATTCCTATGGATGAAAAAGTTGTTGTTTACTGTTATTCAGGACAAACAGCTGGTCAAACAGTTGCTGCTTTAAGATTATTAGGTTATGATGCTGTATCACTAAAAGGTGGTATGGGTGTTGGTGCCAACGCTCCACTTGGTTGGTCAAACAAAGGTTTTGTTGTAGAGTCTCCAACAACTGTAGCAGTTATGGATTACTTTACAAATATGCCAGATCATATCTACAAAATTGGTCAAGCTGACTTTGTAGAAAAAGTTTTAAATGGTGATGATATGTTTGTTATCGATATGAGATCTGCAGATGATTATGCAAATGGTCATATTGATGGTGCTGTAAACATTAACTTCAATACAATGATGAGTGACAATTTATTAAACATTCCTCAAGATAAAGAAGTTTTCATTTACTGTTACTCAGGTCAAACAGCTGGTCAAGCTGTAGCAACTTTAAATATTGCAGGTATTAATGCAAGAAGTGTTAACTTAGGATGGAACTTCGGTTTATCTAAGTTAGACAATATTGCTGATGTAACTTCAACTGAAGCAGTAGAAATTGAAGCGTTAGGTTTAGATATTGATCCTACAATTCAAGAAGCTATGGATGCATATTATGCAGGTTTAGCTGATGTTAAAGAAACAACTTACAAAAACTATATGGTTTCTGAAGCGAATTTAAAAGAAATGGTAGACAACAAAGACGAGAGCATTTATATTCTTTCAATCAGACAACAAGATGTTTATGATGAAGGACATATAGAAGGTGCTACTTTATTACCATTCGCTAATGAAATGGCTGAATCATTTAATATGTTACCAACAGATAAAACAATTGTTGTATACTGTTACTCAGGTCAAACTGCAGGTCAAACAGTTGCATCATTAAGATTATTAGGATATGACGCAGTATCACTTAAAGGTGGTATGGGTGTAGGTTCAAACGCACCACTAGGCTGGTCTAATCAAGATTATCCAGTGGTTACAGAATAATAAACCTTTTAACAATCTCACACAATACGTTATGGAGGTTTAAAAATGAAATTTAAAAGCTTAAGCTTGCTTCTTGTTCTTTTAATGGTTATCGGATTGATGGCCTGCAATGATACAACATTTGACGATTCAATAAATGTTGTAGAAGCAGAACAAGTTGGTCAAGTATATTTAGATGGCAGTGTTATAGTCGTAGACGCTAGAGGCGAAGAGGCTTATAATGAACAACATCTAAAAGATGCAATTTGTATAGATCCAAGTGAATTGCTTGTTGATAAACCAGTACCTGCAACAGTTGCTCCTAAGGCAAAAGTTCAAAGAGTATTGAGTGCAAAAGGAATTCAGAATGATTCTACTGTTTACATCTATGATGCAAACGGTGGTGTTAACGCATTTAGAATTTGGTGGACAATGAAGCTTTATGGTCATGACGATGTAAAAGTTGTTAATGGTGGTTTTGCTGCACTTGGAAAGCAAGGTTTAGTTGCAACTAAAAATGAAACTGTATTAGAACCAGCTGAGTATGTAGCAAGTGATGCTGATGAGTCATTAATTATTGATTTTGAGGCACTTCAAATGATTACTGAAGATGAAAACACCAATGTGAAAATTATTGATGTTCGTTCACCAGCAGAATATGATGCAGGTAATATACCAGGATCAATATTATATCCACATAGTAACAACCTTTATAGTGATGGTACTTTTATGTCTGGTAGAGATATGTACTTATTCTATAAAGACAAGGGCTTTGAAAAGGATGATGAAATTGTTCTTTACTGCAAATCTTCTTTTAGAGCAACACAAACAATGGCTCTTCTTGAAGAAGCAGGATTTACAAATATGAAAGTTTACGATGGCGCGTGGTTAGAATGGGAAGCAAACGGCGGTGAAGCTGCTACTGCTGACGATGATGCACCTGTAACAAGCCAAGATGGTTCTTGATATAAAAGCTCGTATTTATACGGGCTTTTACTTTTTTTGTAGTATAATTTATTAGAGGTTAGTTATGATTAGATTTAACAAAATTAAGACATATGAAATAGAGTTTCCCTTAGAAGAAAAGGATTACTATCAAGAGCAAATTGGTAGATTATTACCGGAATATAAAAATATTCACCTTGTTCATACTTGTACTGCCGCTTTAGAAGTTGCAGCTCTTGCAATTGATATTGAAGAGGGTGATGAAATTATTATGCCTTCTTATACATTTGTATCAACTGCAAATGCATTTGTTCTAAGAGGTGCAAAAATCATATTTTGTGATGTTGATAATGATATGAACATTGAAATAGATGAAATAGAAAAGTTGATTTCTAATCGTACAAAAGCTGTTGTAGCGGTTCATTACGCTGGTACTTCCTGTGATATGAATAGATTAACGGTACTATGTAAAGCTCATAACTTATATCTTGTAGAAGATGCTGCACAGGCTATTGGTAGTAGATATGATGGTAAAGCTTTAGGTACTTATGGTGATCTTTCATGCATCAGCTTTCATGAAACAAAGAATATTCATTGTTATGAAGGTGGTATGTTGATTGTCAACAATCCAAAGCTTAAAGACATAGTAGAAACTATTGTTAATGAAGGAACAAATAGAATGGCATTTAGAGACGGTTTGGTGACTAACTATACTTGGCAATCTCTAGGTTCATCTTATAACATGGATATACTGCGTATGGCTTATCTGTTAGAAAGTCTAAAAGATATGGATAGGGTGCTAAAACGTAGACGTAAGATTGTTGAGTTGTATCAGTCTCGATTGACGGGCTTTAATAGGCCAGATCATAATGGGCATCTTTATTTTCTTTTAGTAAAGGATCGAACTGATTTTATTGAGTATATGAAATCAAATAACATACAATGTTGTAGCCATTATGAGCCTTTACACAAGTCTGTTGCAGGTCAGAAGTTCGGTGAGTATAACACGATGATTGGGACTGAAAATGCAGCTCATCTTGTTAGACTGCCAGTACATATGCATTTAACAGATCATGATGTTGAAGAAATAATTATAAAGGTAGAGGAATATAATGAGTAAAATTTTGGTAACTGGCGGTGCTGGTTTTATTGGATCATATTTTGTGAAAGAGATGTCGGAACATGAAATTATTGTTTTAGATAAACTAACTTATGCAAGTGATCTAAATAGAATAAAAGATGAAGAACATATAACCTTTGTAGAAGGTGATATTTGTGATTCTTTGCTTGTTGATAGTGTTTTTAGAGAACATGAGATAGATGTAGTTGTAAACTTTGCAGCTGAAAGTCACGTTGACCAAAGTATTGAAGATGCATCAAAATTTATAACAACCAATGTACTTGGTGTACAAGTTTTAATGGATGTCTGTAGAAAACATTGGCATGATAAAGGTTTGTTCTTACAAATATCGACAGATGAAGTTTATGGTCCATCTGGAGATCAAATATTTGATGAAACATCACCACTGAATCCGCAAAATCCTTATGCTGCTTCAAAAGCTGCAGCAGAACATTTGATAAAAGCTTATGAAAATACTTTTAATTTTCCTAGTATTATCACAAGAAGTTCCAATAACTATGGTGTTGGACAACATATGGAAAAATTAATTCCTAAGACTATGAACAACATTATTCATCAAAAACCAATTGGCTTATATGGGAATGGATTACATGAAAGATGTTGGATACATGTTGAAGATCATGTGAAGGCACTCAGGAAAGTAATTGAGGAAGGAATATACCATGAAGTTTATAATATTTCGGGAAAGACGATTATAAGTAATTTGGAGTTAGTAAACTTAATGGTAGAGTCATTTTTTAAAAACGGTTTTTTTTATGAAAATATGATTGAGTTTATTAAAGATAGACCAGGACATGATTCTAATTATAGAATTTGTGATAGCAAATTAGGTTATAAACAGAAGATTGAATTTAGAGATGGAATTAATGAAATCATCTTATCATTTATGAATCATTATATGTAAAATGGGTATAAAATCAATAATGGAGGTTGTTATGAAACGTTTGTTATTATTGATGATACTCATTTTTTTAATTGGCTGTTCTCCAAATGTTGAGGAACTTAATTTTGCCACAGGTGGAGTCGGAGGAGTGTATTATCCTTTAGGAAGTACTATCGCCGAAATAATTAGTGACAATGTTGATAATGTTTTGGTGAATGCATATACAGGAAATGCTTCTGTTTCAAATACTAATTTGATTCATGAAGGTGAAATAGAAATGGCCCTTGTACAAAGTAATGTTGCAAATTGGGCAAGAGAAGGCATCGATACTTTTAAGGCGCCTGTCGAAGAAATATATGCAGTAGCAAGCTTGTATTCAGAAGTGATACAGATTGTTGTTAGGGCTGATACTGATATAGAAAGTGTTGAGGACCTTAGAGGAAAACATATAAGTTTAGGAAAAATTGATAGTGGTAATTATTTTGATGCAATAAATGTATTGAAAGCTCATGGATTAGATTTAAAAGATATTCATAGTCATAATTTAACTTTCAGCGAGTCTTTTGATATGTTGGTGAGTGGCGATATAGATGCAGTTTTTTTAACCAGTGGTATTCCTACTTCAAGTGTTACTTTAATTAGTAGTAAAATGGATATTGACTTGCTAGGAATAAATGAAGATGTTCTGCAAACAATCATTCAAGATTACTCTTTTTATACAAGAGAAATTATACCTGCCAATACCTATCTAGGACAGGATAAAGATATTATTACTTTATCAACAAGAGCCTTATGGGTTTGTCATGAATCAGTGGATGAGGATATCATATATAACTCAATAAAGAGTTTTTATAAGTTACATGATTCACTACAAAAAAATCATCGTAGTTTGATTGGAGAGAGTTTAAGTACTGCATTAGATGGGATTGCTATTCCGCTCCACCCAGGAGCAATGAAATATTATAAGGAGATGGATTTTGATGTGGAGGATTAGTGTCTTAGTTTTGCTACTTCTATTTCCAGTACAGGTTCTCTCAATTGAGTCTGAGAATACTATGATGTTAGTAGTTTCTGAGCCAATAGAGTTTTCGCTGATCCAATATCATTCTGTGAGTTTGACGACTGTTGAGTCTTTAATGGTTGCTAATAAAGACGGCATTACGGTTAAATCAGTTACATTTAAGGATCAAGGTGGAGCTGGTATGCCTAATCCTAGCGATATCGATCATAAAGAAAATTTCAATGGTTCTATGGATATATCCCTTTCCTTACCGCTTCGTTTTGCATCGGATAATGAAAATTATCTCCAGTTAGAAACAGAATTAATTCCACTAGAAAGTGGTGCATCAATTGATGTTAAATTCACAAGTTTATTTAATATTATTATGGATAGAATAGGTGTTTTATGAAGATGAAATGGACGCTTTTCAGAAAAATACAATTGGGATTAACAGGTGTTTTGTTGATGGTATTTGTCATCATGCAGTTTACTATGTCTTATTTTATTGAAGAAGCAGTTTCTAGAAATGAAGAAAAAATTTCTATTCAGACAGCCGTTTTACTTCAAAGAAATCTTGGTGTAGTATTTAACGATGCCATTGAAAGTTTACAATTTTTAGAAACTCATTACTATGATAATATGAGAAGTGATATAAATATTGAAAGAGATTTGTTTCAGTTAACACAAATAAAGGGAACCATTAGAAATGCTTTTGTAATTTATAATGATGGTTCTTTTGTTTTAGAACCCAAAGCTGATATTCCAGCAGATTTTGATCCACGCACGAGAGAGTACTATAAGGCAGCTTATGAATCAAGGAAAATACATTGGAGTCAGCCATATATAGATATTGCTACAAAAGGACTGGTTATCACAAGTGCAATGTATATTCAATTCAAAGACATTGATGGTGTAATAGGCGTGGACATTAATTTAAACGAAATTCCTGTCATTCTAAGTGCTTCTCAAATAGGAGAAACAGGATTTAGTTTACTTGTTAGTGAGGAAAATCGAATTATTGCTGATTCAAGTTTGGAGATGATTGATAAACCATTAGAAGTCATTGATGATCCTGAATTTATAGAGTTAAATATTATTACCGGTATAGCAACGACTGATAAAGGAACCTATTATTTGAGACGCATCAATCAAAGTAATATGCGTTTAATTTCATTTCTTCCTCATAGTGATGTAGCACAAAGTGTTAGACAGGCTAATCAATTTGTAACTTTGATGTTGTTAATTTCATTTTTGATTAGTGCGATTCTAACGTATTTTATTACACGTAGAATAATTAAACCTATTAAAAGATTAGAGGCGACAATGAAAGAGTCAGAAACTTCTGATACCATGATATCATTGGAGATGCATACTAATGATGAAATTGATACATTAATAAGAGGGTACAATACCTTAGCAGAACACGTAAATATGCAAAATGAGGAACTGGTCACACTATCAAATAATTTGATAGAATCAGAAAGAAAATTACAAAAACAATATGAGAAAGTATCAGAATTAGCCTATACAGACCACTTAACTGGCTTACCAAATCGTGTGAGATTTGAAGAGGAAACAAAACGATATATTGGTGATGGTGAACCTTTTGCTATGATGTATATGGATTTAGATAATTTTAAGTATATCAATGATACTTATGGTCATAACTATGGTGATGTGGTTTTACAGATCATAAGTAAAAGAATCAAAGAATGCTGCTTGAAAGAACACTTTTCTTCAAGAATTAGTGGAGATGAGTTTGCGATATTATCAAGGAGTATTTCTGAAAACGAACTTGGTAAAATGGCTCAAAAGCTGCTTAAAACAATTAGCCAGCCAATTTATTACAATGAGCTGGAGTTTATTATCACAGGTACCATAGGGATTAGTCAATATCCGTATGATGGCAAGAACTATGAGGATCTACTATCAAATGCTGATATAGCTGTTCATGAGGCGAAATCACTTTCTAAAAACCATTATCTGATTTTCTCAACTGACTTAAGAGATGATATGTTAAATCGAGTTATCTTAGAAAATCAACTCTTAAATGCAATTTCAAATGATGAACTCTATTTGAGTTATCAATCATTAATAGATTTTAAAACAAAAAAAGTGTATGGTTTTGAAGCCTTATGTAGATGGGAGAATTCACAACTTGGCTTTGTATCTCCAGAAGTTTTCATTCCCCTTGCAGAAAAAACGCTTTTGATTAATACCATCGGTAAGTTCGTATTAGAAGAAGCCGTTTGCTTTGGTTCAAAACTATATGAACAGACTGGACAATTCTATGAGATGAATGTCAATGTTTCCTTGTTAGAACTTCATCAAGAAGGTTTTGTTGACCAAGTAGTAAACATACTTGATAAGTATAATTTCCCAAGTGAATTTTTGAACATTGAGTTGACTGAATCTGTTGCATCTGATTCAAGTGCAACCATTAGGCAAAAAATTGATAAACTGAGAATGCTGGGCATTGGTTTGTCCATTGATGATTTTGGATCGGGGTATTCATCTTTGAATCAGTTAACTAAGATTAGCGTAACACATTTAAAGATTGATCGTTTGTTGATAGTAGAAGCTACAAAAGATCAAGCTGTTTTCCAGCTGTTACATGGTATTGTAGAATTTGCACACATCATTGATTTAAAGGTTATAGCTGAAGGTATAGAAGATAAGCATATGGAAATGCTAATGATGAAAATGAACATTGATTATGCACAAGGGTATTTGTATTCTAAACCCATTCGTGAAAAAGAAGTTTATAGTTACTTAGAAGGACATAAAAACTAACATCCAGAAATGGATGTTTTTTATTTGCATTTCATTTCGTGATACTTCACATCACGTTTTGTGTTTAAAATAAAGTATACTGGGTAGGTATACAATAAGAGGTGATCAAATGATTGGAAATAAAATTAAACTTTTAAGAAAAGCTAATCATATAAGTCAAAAAACATTATCAGAAGCCTTAATGGTAAAACAATCAACGATAGCTAATTATGAGAAAGATGTTCGTTCTCCAAATATTGAGATGTTAATTGCTATAGCTGATTATTTTAAAGTGTCTATAGATGAATTAGTGGGTAATAAGTTATCTAAGAAGAGTATTATAACGTTAGCAGATGATTATTTAAATTATCTACTGTTAGAAGATATAGAAAATGCAGAAAAAATTGCAATAAAGCTTCTTAATGAGACCGATTTAAGAACAGTCTTTTATAAGTTATTTAGATATGCGCTTACAAAATTAGGTTGGCTTTGGGAAGTGGGCGAGATTTCAATTGCAAAAGAGCATCAAATTAGCTATGAGATTTCTAGAATGGTTAATAAATTTCAAATCGACACTCATTCTGATATCACCAAATCTAGAGTAATAGGCATGGTAGCCCCAGGTGAAAAACATACTTTTGGTTTGCAAATGACATTGTCATTACTTAAATCAGAAGGATTTAAAACAATGTATATTGGTGAAGCAGTCCCTGTAGAGGATTTGAATGACTATATATCAAAAGGCAAATATGATTATTTGATTCTCTCAATAACAAGTGAACTATGGACAGAGAGTTTGATGACATTGATCGATTCGTTAGAGAATATCGAAATCTATGTTGTTGGTAGTGGTGCTAAAGGAATTAAAAATGAAAGAATACAAGTGTATTCAACTTATGAAGTATGTTTGGAGGCCTTCATATGGCAGGAAAAAACATTGATGAAAGAAAAGCAAAATTAAATATATTTGGTAAGATTGCTAAGGAGTTTATAAGTCAATTTCAGTTAACCATCTTAGTCATTTTATTGATTATTTCTATTGGTATTGTAGGACTATTAAATTTACCTAAGGAGTCCTTACCAGAGATAGTTTTCCCATCTATTACAGTACAGACTGTTTTTATCGGTGCAAGTCCAGTAGATGTGGAAAGCTTAGTAACAGAAAAAATAGAAAACAAGATTAAAGATTTCGATGATATTGAAAGTTTGGATTCTGAATCCAGTTTTGGATTATCAATTGTAACAATAAGCTTTTCAGAAGGTGTTGATATTAACCAAAAAAAAATAGAAATTGATAATGCTCTTAGAGAAATCATATTTACAGATGGTGTATTGGATCCGAAAACATTTATTTTTACGACATCAGAAATTCCTTTGTTAAATTTAAGCGTTGTAGGAGAATACGAGTTATCGGAGCTAACTTCAATTACAGAAGATTTAGCAAATGAGATTGATAGTGTTAAAGGTGTTGACTCTGTTACGATTGCTGGCGATGTAGAAAGAGAAATTGAAGTTGTTATGAATGAATTTCAGATGATGAAGTACAATATCACCTTTAACGACGTCAAAAATGCATTGCAGAGTAAAAATTTTTCGGCACCAATTGGTGAATTATCACTCAATGGTGTTAGATATAACTTGAGAGTTGATGAACGTTATGACTCTGTAGATGAGATTGAGAATACATTGATCAAAAACAATGTGTATATAAAGGATATCGCGAGTGTCGTTGATGGATTAAAACAACTTTCAAGTTATAATCGAACTTATATAAAGGATGAAAGACTTCTCCCATCGTTATTTATAACTGTAAACAGAAAGGTTGGGAGTGATGTAATTGGCACTAGCGAAAGGGTAAAAGAATTAATAAAAACTACAAATTTGATACCTGAAGATGTGCAAGTTTATGTTTCTAATGACTTATCAAATAATGTTCAAAGTGATTTAGACAATATTCAAGGGAGTGCCTGGTCTGGCTTATTAGTTGTAATAATTGTATTATTTCTTTTTATAGGATTTAAAGAATCTATAATTGTTTCTCTAACAATTCCACTTAGCTTATTAGGAACATTGGGCCTACTTTCTATTTTTAATATTACCTTTAACACTTTTGCTATATTGGGTTTAATTGTTGCATTAGGCTTATTAGTTGATAACTCGATTATTGTTATGGAGAATATAGATCGTTTAAGAAAAAAAGGTTTTACTATAAAAGAATCGGCCCTATATGGAACAAATCAAGTCGGTTTACCTGTTTCATCGGCGACCCTTACAACCTTGGCTGCATTTTTTCCACTAGCAATTCTACCGGGTATTTTAGGAGCCTTTGTTTCAACTATTCCAAAGACCATAATGATAACCATATCGGTATCTTTACTAGTTTCACTAGTAATAACTCCGAGTTTATCATCAAAAATTCTCAACATGAAAAAGAGAATTAATCTAAATAAAACGATGAGAGTAATTATTGCTACTACAGTTGTTCTGTGCTTAAGCTATATTGCGTTTAAAGATATAGAAAATCAGTTGGTAACTTATATTATGACAGGTACTTTTACTTTACTCATGTTTTTAAGAATGATTTTCTTGACTGATAAAGGGTTAGAGGAAACAAAATTAACAAAAGTATATAGTAAACTGATTGGTTGGATTATCTTTAGAAAACGAAGAACTGTTGTTGTAATTTTTATTGGTTTTGCAGTATTAGCTGGTAGTATCATGAGTATTACTACGGGACTTTTAAAAATATCGTTCTTCCCAAAAGGTGAACCAACATCATTAAATATTGTCATTGATACACCTGGTGGAACAACTTTGGAGGATACTTCAGAGATTACTTCTGATGTTGAATATTTCCTAATGGAAATGGACGAAGTAAATCAATTTAACACAACAATCGGAGGGAGTGAAATTGATTCAAGTAGGATTTCGGTTGAATTAAATACAACGAATCGTTCTGGTTTTGATATTTTAAATGAAGTAGAAGAGAAAACAAAATCTATTCCTGGAGCGTTAATATCGATTCAAACGGTTGTATCTGGTCCACCAGTAGGAAAGCCAATAATTATTCGTGTTATTGGTGATGACTTAAGAGGAGCAGATGCTTTTTCTAAAACTATTTCTTCACAATTAAAATCTATAGAAGGTGTTTATAACATTGGATCCAGTGTATCTGTTGGTGTTCCTGAGCTATTAATTGATATTAATGAAAATAAGGGCATTAACTATGGTATAACACCAATTCAGATAACCAACCAATTAAGAGGTGAAATAACAGGTGTAGATGCAACTACATTACGTGATAAAGGTGAAGAGGTAGATGTCATTTTGAGAAAAGATTTGAATCAAATAAATGACATTTCAGAGGTTGATAATTTGTTTATCGCGACTCCACTTGGTAATATGCTTACACTAAGTAGTTTTGCTGATATTACTGTTCAAAGTGGTTTATCTAATATAACACGTAAAGACGGACAGAGAGTCATTACTATCGAGGCTGATTTAAAGGAAGGATACAACGTTAATGAAGTAATCAATGAATTTAAATCATCTATTAGTATTCCAGGAAATTTAGAAATTAAATACTCAGGTGATGTTGAGGGCATTGACCAAAACTTTGGTAATCTATTTCAAAGCATGATTGTAGCAGTATTTTTAGTATTTATTATTTTAACTATTCAATTTAAATCAATAAAACAACCATTTATTATCTTAACAACTCTTCCAATGGCATTCATAGGCGTAATATGGGGATTGGTTATTACAGGTAATGAATTTGGATTTTATGCTTTTATGGGTCTAGTTGCCCTAATTGGAATTGCGGTCAATGACGCGATTGTATTGATAGATTATATCAATCAGTTAAAGAAACAAGACTATACGACCATAGAAGCAATCATAGAGGCTGGAGAAACGCGTTTTAATCCAGTTCTTGCAACAACTCTTACAACTATAAGTGGTGTATTACCATTAGCATTTAAAGAGAGCTATTATGCACAATTTAGCTTTTCATTGATATTTGGATTGATGGTAACAACAATTTTAACTTTAATATTTATTCCTACATTTTATAGATTGTTTAGCAAAAATAGAAAGGTGGTTAAATCATGAAATATTTAATTATTATTTTGATGATGTTAGTCATATTGGTTGGCTGTTCAACAGAAGCGACTCAAACAGAAATACCATCATTAACAGCAGTACAATCAGTGGATATAAAATACGATCAGGTGGAAAAAACTTATATTAGTATAGGTGAGGTTGTTCCAAATAACCAAATAGAAATACTTGCAACTGGTGAGATAAATTCAATTATAAAATCTGTTGGTGATTCAGTGGCCACAGATGAGGTAATAATATTATTAGATAATGAAAATGTTACTGCTAACTATTTAGCAACTGAAAGTCAATTAAGAACTATTAGAGATAACCTTAGATCTCAGTATACATTAGCGAAAGAAGCATTTGAGAAACAAGAAGCTCTCTATTCGTCTGGGATTGTAACAAAACAACAATTTGACCAGTCAGAAAACCAAATGTCAAATTTATACAGACAATACTTGGATGCAGCTACAAGCTATAATAATCAGGTTAAGAACCTTAAAGACACAGTAGATGCAAGAGTGTTGGTTAGTCCAATTGAAGGGACAGTTGCTGCAATTTATGTGAATGAAGGACAGACACTTTCTAACCAACTTGCAGTATCGATTATTGATCAATCAAGTATTTATCTTAAGACTTCTATTTCAAGTGACTTAAAGAGATTGCTACAAGTAGATGATATAGTAACTATTTTCATAGATGGTGATCATAATCAACCTCAGAAAGGAATAATTTCGGAGATTAATGAAATACCTGATCAACAAACTAAACTGTTTGAAGTACACATTGAATCAAAAGACAATTATGACTTTATTATCGGTGAATATGCAGAAATAGAATATGTCATTGATGCATATATGACACATATGGTACCAACTAATTCTGTTGTAAGAAGTAATACTGAATCATATGTTTACTTATTAGAAAATGGTCAAGTTAATAAAATAAAAGTAACGACTGGATTGTCTAAAGGAGAATGGATAGAGGTCCATGAAATAAATGAAGTAAAAAAAGTGTTGATTAAAGGTCAAAATCTAGTGGTTGATGGTGAAAATGTTCAAGAAATAGATGAAAAATAAAATATTTCAGAAAGGTGCAAAATGGATAAGAATAGGATATTTGAAGGCGTAATAGTGGGCGCTAAAGAAGTCATGCGACATAGAAATCAGCTGAATAGAATCAATGTCTTTCCTGTAGCAGATGGTGATACTGGGAGTAACTTGTATTCAACTATGAAGAGTATTGTTAATTACTCGGAGGAGAGAGACTCTTTAAAGTTAACACTTGAGTCCGTTGCAGAAGCAGCCATTATAGGCGCAAGAGGTAACTCTGGTATTATATTTGCACAATATTTCCAGGGATTTTATGAAGGAGTTGATAGTGATGAAATGACATCACAATCGTTTATAATGGCCTGTAATAGTGCAATGCAATGTGCCTATAATGCCGTTGAGGAACCCGTTGAAGGTACAATATTAACTATTATGAGGGTCTTTCATGACACTTTGACAGAATATAAGTTTGATAATATTGAGTATGGTTTGGAGAAAGCCTATAATAGAGTTTTATCTGCTGTAGATAAAACAACTGAGCAACTAAAAGTATTAAAAAGAGCCTCTGTTGTAGATTCTGGTGCAAAGGGATTTCAGATATTTCTAAAGGGATTTATAAGTGGCTTAAAAGGCCAAGAAATTATTGATAAAGAGGAAATTATTCCAGAATTAGAATTTAAACATAATCATGACTCTAAATATAGATATTGTACTGAAGCTTTGATTAAGTGTTCACCATTAGATTTAAGAGAGGTGTTGTCACCTTTTGGTGATTCACTTATAATCGGTGGAAATGAAACAACAACCCGTATTCATATTCATACAGATGAACCTGCAAAATTATTTGATTTACTTTCAAGCAAAGGCATTTTGATTGAGCAAAAGGTTGAAGATATGAAAAAACAGATAGAGCTAGTTCAAAATAAAAAATACAATAGGGTGATTTTAACAGATTCTGTTGCAGATATACCATTAGAACTGATTGATGAAGAACAAGTTCAAGTGATTCATTTAAGTTTACTAATTGGCGATGAAAGCTATATCGATAAGTTGACAATTGAGAATGAAAAAGTATTACGAGAGTTCAGTAAAAAACCAACATCAACTTTACCATCTGAGAAACAAGTGATCAATATGTATGAGTATTTATCAACCTATTATGATGACATAATTGTACTTTGTGTTTCTAAAGCTTTAAGTGGAACATATCAATTGATGAATAGATTATCAGATTCATATAGCCATATTCATGTTATAGATACTAAGCAGAACTCAGTAGCTCAAGGTGTTATAGTCAATCAGTGCATTGAGTACATTCAGTCTGATAGATCAACTGATGATATTCTTAAAAGCATAAAGGAGGATATTGATAAATCTAAGATTCTTGTAAAAGTAGAGAGTATAGATCCAATGATTCAATCAGGACGGTTAAGTGTTAAGTTGGGTAGCATTATAAAACATATCGGTTTTAAGCCAATCGTTACATTAAAAGATGGTATGGGTTCTCTTGAAAGTATAGGTTTTAGTAAACGGAATGCTTTTTCAAAAATGGTCAATCATGTTGTAAGTATCAATAGAAATGGTTCATTTAGAAAGTTGGCTATATGTTATGTGGATGATATTACTGAGGCCAATGAGTTAAAAAAGATACTAGAATCCAAGCAAATAAAGGTCAATTATGTTGTTAAGAGTTCTTCAATTATAGCTAATGGTGCTGGAAAAGGTGCAATAGCTATAGGTTATATAAAGGAGTGATATCATGTCAATCTATTTAGAGATGTTGATTGTATTAATGTTATATTATTTAGTTTTATTTATTATTGGTCAAGTGCTAAAGAATAATTCAATTGTTGATATTGCATGGGGACTTGGATTTGTGGTATTGGCTTGGTTTACTTATTTTAGAGGTCAACAAGCACCGACATCTTTATTAGCGACAGTCTTAGTCACCATTTGGGGTTTAAGATTGACCTATCATATTGGAAAAAGAAATATAGGTAAACCAGAGGACTTTAGATATCAGAATTTTAGAAAGCAGTGGGGAGATAAATTTCCAAGAGTAAAGGCATTCTTTCATGTCTATGTGTTACAGATGGTTATTATGTTGTTAATTTCTTCATCTTTCACAGTATCGAACGTAGAAAATAGTGATACTTTAAATGTCTTAACATTCTTTGGTTTGGCGATATGGTTGTTGGGATTCCTATTTGAATCTATTGCCGATTATCAATTAAAGCAGTTTGTTACAAATAAAAATAATAAAGGAAAGTTAATGATTTCAGGACTTTATAAGTATACAAGACATCCCAATTACTTTGGTGAAGCAGTTCTGTGGTGGGGCATTTTTCTAATCGGTCTAAATGGTACATTCTTTTGGACTGTTCTAGGGCCACTTACAATAACTATATTTGTTCGTTATGTTTCAGGTGTTCCAATGCTTGAGAAGAAATACAAAGATAGAGAAGACTTTAAGGCTTATGCAGAAGTCACCAGTATATTTATTCCTTGGTTTAGAAAGGTGTGATTATGAAACTTTATTTCGTTACATTCATTATTTTCATTGGCATTGATTTATTATGGTTAGGAATAGTTGCTAAAAATTTCTATTCTAATCAAATTGGATTTATTATGCGATCAAGTCCCAATTGGTTAGCAGCACTGGCATTTTATGCATTATTTGTATTTGGATTAGTATACTTTGTTGTTAATCCAGCTATAGAAAATTCTTCGTTCAAATATGCACTTGTTAGTGGATTGTTATTTGGATTAATTACCTATTCAACATACGATTTAACCAATCTTGCAACTCTAAAAGATTGGCCAATTTATGTGACTATTGTGGATTTAGCATGGGGTACTGCTTTAGGAGGGATCGTATCATCTTTGAGTTACTTAGTCATGGGTAGATTGTAAAATATTAGTTGTTTACAATTAGTTTTTTTTGAGAGAAAATAATATTGGGCATTTTTTATTTTTAATAAAACAAGTATAGTCATCGGGAGGTAAATATGAAGAAAATAGGGTCAAAAATTTTCGTCGCTGTTATTATCAATACGTTGATATTAGCTTTGGTAATGTCGATTGTGTTCTATTATTCATTGAATAAGAATACTAATCAGTTAATAGATCTTTTATCAGATCAATTATATGTAGATTATGATAACGCTATTAAGAATGAGGTAGAAGCAGTAGTTAGTTCCTTAGAGGCAGTCCAAAATGCCTTAAATGTAGGAACTATAAATAATAAAGAGGCAGAATTATTATCTGCTGATATTGTTAGAAGTGCTCAGTACGGTGAAGGTGGCTATTTCTGGGCTGATACACTTGAAGGTGAAAATGTTGTTTTTCTTGGTAGAGAAGATGTTGAAGGTACCAATAGAATGGGATTAACCGATAAAAATGGTACTAAAATTATCCAGGAATTTGCGAATATATCAAAAGCAGATGGATCGGGTTATTTGGATTATTTTTTCCCGAAACCAGGAGAAGATGAGGCTTCTAGAAAAAGAGGATATATTTATCTTTATGAGCCATATGGTTGGATGATTGGTACTGGTAATTATGTTAGTGATATTGAAGAAATCATTGAATTTGAACGTGATAAAGCTGATAAATTATTAATGTCATCGTTGATAACAATGTTTGTGATAATTGCAGTTGTTATTGTATTTGCTGTATTTGTTTCACAAATTTTCGGTAGAACAATTACACGTCCTATAAAGAAATTAACAGATCTAGTTGATAAAACTGCATCATTGGATATATCTGTTGATTCTGCAGATGAGTCAATTTTGAAAGTAAAAGATGAAACGGGTGTAATGGCAAAAGCAGTCCTTGATCTAAGAGGTGGTATTAGAAATATAATTAGTACTCTGCAAGATGATGCTACAATTCTTGATCAAACATCTTCGGAACTTCACACGATTGTTCAAGATGGATTAACTGGTACTGAAGCCGTAAACACTACTATTGATGAGTTTGCAGATGGTGCTACTGAACAAGCAGGAGAAGCACAAGTTGCAGCAGAGAAAATGCATATGCTCGCTGAGGATATTCAATTGAGTGTTAAAAAATCAGACTCAATATCTGAGAGTATTACAATTGTTAATGAGAAAAATAAGAATGGTGTAGTGATTGTTGAACAACTGACAGAACAATTTGAAGTGACTAAATCATCAACAGATAGATTAAATGATAATGTTGCTATGTTATCTAAGAATTCTTCGCAGATTACAGAAATCACAAGTGCTATTCAAGCAATTGCTGAACAAACAAACTTGTTGGCTTTAAATGCTGCTATTGAGGCTGCTAGAGCAGGGGAAGCTGGAAGAGGATTTGCTGTTGTTGCTGAAGAAATTAGAAAACTTGCAGAACAAACATCAGAATCAACGCATGAAATAGAGGCAATTGTTGCTGAAATTACAAAAGAAATAGATGTTACTATGGATAATATGTCTTCTTCAAAAGAGGCTGTAAGTGCATCTGATTTATATGTAAAAGATGTTGGTGATTCTTTTGCAGGTATTCAGCAGGCTATTGATTCTACATTTAAAGATTTACAAGGATTAATTGAAAGCATTAAGAATGTAGATGATAATAAGACAACTGTTTTAAATGCTATTGAGGGTATTTCTGCTATTACTGAGGAAAATGCTGCAAGTAGTGAGGAGATATCAGCTACAATGTCAACACAAGCTGAATTGATGTCAAGTATTGCTGAGCAGTCTGAGCAAGTAAATGAAGTGACAATTAAACTTCATGAGATAATCAACAGATTCAAAGTATAATTAGTAAAACTTCCAAGTAAATTAATATTTGGAAGTTTTTTTATTTCATGAATGGATAATCATAATTTGTAGAAGAAGAGAAATTTTCTTTTACAACGCGAGTATTAATCCAACGCATTAAGTTTTGTTTACTTCCAGCTTTATCATTGGTTCCTGATGCTCTTGAGCCACCAAATGGTTGTTGACCAACAACTGCACCTGTAGGTTTGTCGTTTATATACAAGTTACCAGCTGCTTTTTTAAGATGATTTTCCATCATTAAAAGAATATCTCTATCTTTAGCAAAAATTGCACCTGTCAAAGCATAAGGAGAACTGTTCTCACAAATATCCAATGTTTGTGTAAACTCATTATCATCATAAATAAAAATTGTTAGAACAGGACCAAAAATTTCTTCATTCATTGTTGTAGAATCCGGTGTAAAAGATTGAATAATTGTTGGTTCTATGAAATAACCTGTTTGATCATCGCAATTTCCTCCGATAAGTAAATCTGTATTTTCTGAGGACTCAGCTTTGCTAATATAATCTTTAATTCTTGTAAAAGCTCTTTTGTCTATAACGGCATTCATAAAATGATTAAACTCATCAACGGGACCATAGGTTAATTGAGCAGTCATTTTTAGAAGCTTGTCTTTTACTTCTTCCCAGATACTTTTAGGAATGTAAGCTCTTGAAGCAGCAGAACATTTTTGTCCCTGATATTCAAAGGCACCTCTTACAAGTGCAACGACAAGTGAATCGATATCTGAAGTATTATGTGCAAATACAAAGTTTTTACCACCTGTTTCGCCAACAATTCGTGGATATGATTTATATGTCGGTAATCTTTTGGCAATCTCTAGCCATATGTTTGAGAAGACTGCTGTGGATCCCGTATAATGAAAACCTGAAAACTCTGGATGACTTAAGACAATATCCGTAATTTTACTTGATGGTCCTGGTATAAAGTTGATAACGCCTTTTGGCATACCAGCTTCTTCTAGTAATTTCATGATTAAATAATTTGAGTAAACAGCTGTAGAAGCAGGTTTCCACAATACAACATTACCTGCTAATGCAGGTGCACAGGCTAAGTTACCGCCAATTGATGTAAAGTTGAATGGAGAAACAGCATAGATGAATCCATCTAGACCTGTATATTCAACTCGGTTCCAAGTTTCTTTTGTAGAAAGTGCTTGATCCTTCAGAATATTTTCCATGAAATGAACATTAAATTTAAAGAAATCAATTAGCTCACAAACTGCATCGATTTCAGACTGATGTGGATTTTTACTTTGTGCAAGCATGGTTGCAGCATTTACTTTATAGCGCCATGTTGTTGAAAGTAATTCGGCTGCCTTTAAAAATATGGATGCCTTATGCTGAAAGGGCATTTTTTCCCATGATGCCTTGGATTCAAGAGCAGTCTTAATTGCTAGTTTAATTTCATCCTCACCTGCTTCATGATATTGGCCAATACTGGTCTGATGATCATGGGGTAAAATACATGGTTTAACATTTCCTGTTCTGATTTCCTGACCTCCGATGATAATTGGAATATCAAGGAACTCTTTTTTCATAGTTGTCAAAGCTTCTTCTAACAACTGGCGATCTTTCGAACCTGACTCGTAAGTCCTAATAGGTTCATTTTGTGGCTTTTTTACTTGATAGATACCGTTCATAATTCTCCTCTCCAAAAAAAATAGACGTTAAACGTCCGCATTTGAATAAGGCATAGTGATAACTAGGCTTATTTCATACTTTCTTTTCAAACACGGAAGGCTTAACCATTTCTAGTTAAACCCATCGGTTTTTATGCCATAGCTAAAACCTTAGGCCTAAAAACTCGAAAATATATACTAGTATTAAATTTCTTAACATTATAATCTTAATCTGTAATAAATGTGTTGTCAATAGAAAGAAAATATTAAGAAAAATTATTATATTTCAAATCTTCTGACATTTGGTTTAAAATAAAAATAGGAGTGATAATATGAAACGGTCAGTTAAATTTATTATGATAACTTTTATTGTCAGCTGGATACTTTGGTTACCAGCAGTACTTAATAAGTATTTCTTTATTCCGGATGGTCTTTTACTTTTTGGTATGTTTGCAAATGCAGTACCGTCAATTGTAGGTATATTCTTTATGAATAAATACCATAAAGGATGGTACAAGAATAAGCTAAAAGTAAAAATTAATTGGATGATTGCTCTGACGATAATAGTTTATATACCATTGCAGGGGTTGGTGTCGTATTTACTAACTAAAGGCATTGATACTAATTATACAGAAAATATTCAATGGTCAAGTGTGATGCTATTTCTTCCAATACTTTTTATTGGGGGTCCGCTTGGTGAGGAATTTGGATGGCGTGGTTTTCTTCAAGATGCCCTAACTGAAAAGAATATGTTTAGGGGAACTTTAATACTCGGTTTAGTTTGGAGCCTATGGCATTTGCCTTTATTCTTTATAGAAGGTACAGTCCAGAGTCATATTCCATTCCTACAATTTATGTTGCAAAATACATTGTTTGCTTTTTACTATACATGGTTCTATAACAGAACTCATGGCAGTATAATTTGGATGATTATTTTTCATACTGTAGCCAATGTATCTGCAGCTATGTTCCCATATTGGCAAAGTGCAATTGGGCGGTGGATTGGATTTATAATGTTGCTGATTTGCTATCTGCTGTTACCCAAAAGAGAAAAAAGGTTAGGAGATGTGAAATGAAGAGATTAAAAGAGATATTAGAAAAAATTGAAGCGCCAACTATTTTAGATATTGGTACTGGCTCAGGGCAATTTGTAAGTATGATAACAGGTGTATGCGGACATTACAAAAAAATAGTTGGCATTGACACATTAGATAGGGCCATAGATGCGGCTAATAAGAATAATAGTAATGATAGAATTACATATAAAGTACAGGATGTTATGACAATGGATGAGAAATTTGACATTGTCTGTTTATCAAATTCCTTACATCATTTTGAAAATCCTAAGGCAATAATTGATAAGATGATTGATTTAACACATTCTGGTGGAAAAATCATCATACAGGAAATGTATCAAGATCATCAGACTGATGAACAAATGTCCCATGTAAAATTACATCATTTCTGGGCTAAAATCGATCGTTTAACAGGGAACGTACATAATGATACTTTTTTTAAGAGTGAGATTATAGGTCATTTATCTCATGACAAATTAAAACTTGTAGATGTTTGGGACGTAGATTTTGGAGAAAAGTATGTTTACACAAGTGAGGATTTTGCTTTTCTGAAGAATAGCATTTACAATTCGTTGAAAAAAATAGAGTCGCTTAATGAATATACAACACTAAAAAAGACAGGAGAGATTTTAGATAAACGTTTAGATGAAGTCGGATTTGATTCAGCAACAGAGCTTATGATTGTCACAGAGAAATGTTGATGTATTGTTATTTATAGAGGAAATATAAAACTAGGCTAATTAACCTAGTTTTTGAATACACTTTTCTTCTTGATGCCTCATACTATTAACATGATTGCTGACCTCATAACAACTTAAATATTCTTTTGAGATTGGCTTCATTAAGTGTTTTAATTCTTCAAAGTTTATATTTGCATCCAACCAGAGTTTAGCGTGGTCTTCATCAAGCACTACAGGCATCCTATGATGAATGGGTCTCATGACTTCGTTTGCATCAGTTGTAACAATGCTAAAGCCATATTCCTTGCTACCATCATCTAGATACTGGGGTTGCCAAATACCAGCTAAAGTGATTAAATTGAAGTCTTTTCTATGAAATAGGAAGGGCTTTTTTTCTTCTGAACGGTTCCATTCATAGAAGCCGTTACAGATTAATAAGGACCTTCTATGCTTAAATGCATCCTTGTAGGTGATTTTTTCATGAATAGTTTCACTTCTAACGTTAATATATTTATAGCCATCATTCTGAGACTTTGCATATGAAGGGATAAAACGCCATTTTAAATGTCCTGAACGATATTGATGATTATGTTTGATGATGCTTAACATATCTTGACTAGGCCCTAAGTTATACTTAGGGACAAAGTCATCAATGTCTAAATCATTGATATCGTATTCTTCTGATAAAATTTGCTTAATCATTTTGGCACTTAAAGTTAATATGACGCGTCCACACATGTTAATTTCCTTCTAGTAGTTGATTGAGTTGGTTAAGTACAGATTCAATTTCTTCCATGTTAGATTTTGTATCACTAAATAGAATTGTAAGTTCTTGAATGAGTCTTTTAACTTCAGGTGATAATTCACTTGGATCAATATCGATAGAAATTGTTGATTGCTCAAAAATTTTCCTTAAAGCTTTATCTAGATTTTCTTCCATAACAATTTTTTCATTGTATGCAACAATTACACGTTTCATCTCAGGTAAACTATTTGGGTTGTTTGCCTCTAAATAAATTGGTTCAATGTATAACAAAGAATCCTCTACAGGGACAACAATCAAATTACCTCTTAAGACATTAGATCCTTCTTGCCCCCATAAGGTGAATTGTGGAGAAATCGTTGAATCTTGATCAATTCTAGACTCAATCATCATCGGGCCTTGAATGGTTTTATCTTTTGGAAATTTGTATATATATAATTTACCATAATTGTCACCATCATTTCTAGCCACAAATAGAGAAGTCATATTAGCCTTTTCTTTTGGTGTATAAGGAACAATGAGTGCAAATTCCTCTGTCTCAGAGTCAGGTAATTTAAACATAACATAATTTGATTCGATTGGCTGATCGATGTCGATGTACTTTTCATTAGCGATATCCCAAACATCTTCGCCGTTATAAAAGACTTCTGGATTATCAACGTGATAACTTCTATAAACAAATGACTGTAGATTAAAGAAATCCTGAGGGTATTTAATATGAGCTTTTAAACCTGTTGGGAATTCACTCATTGGTTTGAATAAATCAGTGAAGATGTTATCATATGCTCTTGTTATAGGATCGTCTTCATCAATAATATAATAATCAGTTGTTCCATCATATGCGTCTACCACAACTTTAACAGAATTTCTAACGTAGTTCACTGGTTTGTGCTTGAATGTTGTTAGTTGCGAATAAGGGTAGTAACGACTGGTTGTATAAGCATCTATAATCCAATATAAATGACCATCTTCTTGATTTAAAACCAAGTATGGATTTTGGTCATACTCTAAAAATGGTGCAATTGTTTTAATTCTGTCTTGAATGTTTCTGTACAAAATTATTTTACTATCGTCAGTGATAACTGAGGATACAAAGAGTTTCATACTGCTTTCTCTTATTGAAAACAGAAGCCTATTGATGCCATTGAGGGACAATCCAGCATCGCCTTCATAACGAGTTGTTTTATTGTCTGAACCTGATGGGTAATCGAACTCATCCTCGTTGGTATGTACAACGACATATCGATCAGCAAGTTCTCCAAAGTAGATTTCAGGTCTGTTAACAGCCAAGCTTGACTCGCTCAAAGGTGGAATATTTTTTAGTAATAGTTTTGGTTGACCTTCATCAGTAACTTCATTTACTGCCGACATGACGATTCCATAACCATGAGTATACTTTAGATGTTTGTTAATCCAAGTTTTTGCTTGTTCGCTTAAGTTTTCCTGATTAAGTTCACGTGCTGAGATGAAGACTTGACGGTATTCACCATCGATAATATATCTGTCTAAATCAAGTCCAAAGAATGAATAGTACAAACGAATTCCTTGAATTTGATTATAGGTTTGCTGTAGTGGTCGAGCATCGTTAATACGTATATTTTTTATCGTATTATTATTTTCTAGAATATCTTGCCAAGTTAGAGTTTGCTCAAGAAGAAAATCTTCTTCCTTGACCTCTTTTAAACCAAAGGCTTGTTGCGTATATTCGATGTTGTACTCTAAGTACTCACGCTCTTTACTTATTTCATCAGGCTCAACAATTAGTTGTTGAACTACTAAGGCTATTGTCGAACCAAGGATTCCAATAGATATCAAAGCAATAGGTACAGAAATAGCAAGTTTTGTTTTACTTTTTAGTAGAGAAAAAGCAAATATAAATGATGATATTAGAGTCGCTATACTTAAGACTCTATATAGGATTAGTGTAACATGGATATCTGTATAGCTAGCACCATATGCAACACCACGTGTTGAGTACATCAATTCATAACTTTTTAGATAGTATCGGAAGCTAAACAATAATAAGGTCACCATACCGAGATAAGCAATACGTTTAACAGCAGCCTTGGTAACTTCATTTTTAAGTACTTCAGTGATTCTCTGTTGTGGATTGATATAATGAATGTCTGCTGTTTTATTTTCAGCAGCGTGTCTAATGGTCATTATAATGACAAAAAAGATGATCGTCACAAATACCAGTAAGAACATAATCATTATTAAACTAGCGAGTACTTGCTCGTAAAGCGGTAACTTAAACACATAAAAGCCAATGTCTTTGTTAAATATAGGATCTTTAATATTAAATACTTCATGACTCAAAAATAATCGAAGTTTAATCCATATATTGTTGCTTATGATTAAACTGATAAAGAATCCAAACAAACTAGTGAAAGCCATCATAGCTTTGTGGATATTTTTATCTGCTTTAGCGTTATAAAAAATGTGAGCAGCATGATAATACTGCCTTTTTAGCTGCTTTAAGTAGAAAAATAGGCCTATAGCTATTAGCAGTGTTAAAGGTACGATTATAAAGACCTCTGTTTTTACCTTAACAAGAAATGTTTGAATATAACTATTGAGTTTAAACCATTGATAATTAGTAATAAAATTTGTAAGTGACTTAAGGCCGCTTATGAGTAATCCAATTAATAATAAGACACCAAATCCGACCATGCTCCATTGATTACTTTTTCTTTGTTCCATAAAACACCTCCACCATATTATAAAAATACCCAGAGAATGATACAATAAACTTAGAGAAAGGGAGTTTTTATGTATGATTTTATAATTATTGGAGCTGGAGTTGTTGGAACTTCAATTGCAAGGAGATTAAGTGCTTATAAATGTAAAGTTGCCGTAGTTGAAAAGGAGTCAGATGTATCGCTTGGTGCATCGAAGGCAAATAGCGGAATTGTTCATGGTGGTTACGCAGGAAAATATGACACCCTAAAAGGTGAACTATGTATCAAAGGCAATAAAATGTTTGATCAGTTAGAAAAAGAGTTAAACTTTGGATTCAAGAGAATTGGCGGTTTGATTCTAGCTTTTGATGATGAGGATCTAGAAGTTTTAAAACAGCAATATGATAATGGGGTAAGAGTTGGTCAAAGTGATCATCGATTGATAACAAAAGAAGAGGTTTATAGTCTTGAACCGAATCTTTCAGAGGGAATCATAGGTGCAATGTATGTTCCGTCAATTGGTATAACCTCACCTTATGAAATGACCATAGCACTTATTGAGAATGCCATTGATAATGATGTGGAACTTTTGTTGAATCATGAAGTATATGACATTGACTATAAGGATCATTTTTTTGTCAAAACAAATCAAGGTATTTTGGAAAGTAAGTTTATTGTAAATGTAGCTGGCTTGTTCTCTGGGAAAGTCAATGATATGTTAGGAAATGATAAGTTAAAAATATTTCCTAGAAGAGGACAGTATGTTCTTTTAGGAAAAGATCAAAACAAAATAAATCATGTATTATTCCAGACACCAACAGCTAAAGGTAAAGGTGTACTTGTTACACCAACGGTTCATGGTAATTTGATGATTGGTCCTGATGCTGAAGATTTAATGGACGACGTGACCACTGATACTTCCATAGAGAGATTAAAAGGTATTTTAGAACTTAGTAAGAAAACATATAAGGACTTTAATACAAAACGGGCACTCACAACCTTTTCTGGAATCCGTGCTATAAGTGGGAATAAAGATTTTTTTATTGAGTATGTAAATGATATGGCTATTACAGTGGGAGGTATTGATTCACCAGGATTAACATCTTCGCCAGCAATCGCAGACTATGTAGTAGACATGATATTAGAAAAAATGACACTTAGTAAAAAAAGTGATTATAATCCTCATAGAAGAAGCTATTATTCTGTAGAAAATGATGAGCTTATTTGCTTGTGCGAACAACAAGGTAAGTCTAGGATTAATGCATGTCTTGAGGGACCGATTGAAATAAAAACAACAGATGCTATAAAAAGAAGAATAAGAGCAGGTATGGGGAATTGTCAAGGTAAAAGGTGCGAAACACCTATTAGAAAGATGATTGCAGAGTTTAATAACATTGAGGAGAATGCTGTATTAAAACGTACTGAAAAGAGTATACCTCAAAGAGTGTCTATAGATAAAATTAGGCAGTTTTAGTATTTTCAGTTCCTAAAGTGACACATTCAGTAGATATATTACTATAAGTTGTATAATGTGATACCCTTTTATTAGGAGATGATAATATGAAGCAGATAATTATAGTTATTATGAGTTTTTTACTAATAGGGTGTCAACAAGTTCAATCATTTGAAATCTTAGAAAATGGAAAGATCATTTTAGACGAAGTAGAATATGATCTTTCATCAACTAGAGAAATATTATATGAGTACGATTCTAACGGTAATATTATAAAAAGAACCATTGCGAATGATGAGAAGACTCAACATACAGAGTTTGTCTATCAAAATGATGTACTACATGAACAAAAGGATTATGATAACAATGAATTAAGTATTACTCATAAGTACACTTATGAAGATGATAAGCTTCTAAAAGAAGAGGCTGAAAGTCCAAACGGTTTTAAAACGATTAAAGAATTTACTTATGATGGTAATCAACAAAGTATTTTATTCAGAAATAGTGATGGTAGTGTGTCATTTAAACATATAGGTACTTTAGATGATGATGGTAATATTGTATATTATGAAACATTTGATTCAAATGATGATCTTCTGAGTCAAGTACACAGAACATTTAAGGATGATTTACTTATATATGTAATAGGTCAGGATGTTAGTGGACAGAGTTCGCTTCGAGTTCACGAGTACAATAAACATGGTGACTTGATTTTGTCTTATCTTGTTCGATATGGTGATAAGAACATTCTAAATGCTGTTTTATATGAACATGAGTACAAGAACGACCATATAATCAAGATGACTGAGTACAATATACATAGTGAGATCGATACAGAACATATTAGAGTGATTGAAGAAGAGTAAAACAAATAAATAAGCCTTGATAGATTAAAAATAGAAAGACTGTGCAAGCACAGTCGAATTAAATCTTATCAAGTTCAGATTGAGCGTATGAACGATTGCCTTCATCTTCGATGAAAGGTAGTCCATCATATGCTTTTTTCTTGTAGTCTTCCCATTTGTTATCGTTTAAAAGTTTATAAGCGCTTGCCATAGCTTCATACGCAAATACTATATCAAAATCCTTAATATCGTTATCTTCACAAATTTTTAAACATGCTTTTGCATGGTAAAGAGCTTGTTCACCTTTTCCAAGTAAGAAGTATACTTTAGCAATTTGCCATTCGCCTCTTTCAAAGTTAAGCGGTTCACCAACTTGTCCCCATAAGTATCTAGAAGCATGAGCAGTATGAATCATCTCTAAGTTATCTTCCTCTGTACGATTGGTCATATCGATGAAGTCCCATGTTTTGTTAAAGCAATCAATGGCTTGTTTCTTTTGAAATTCTTTTAAGTTTTCCATATATTCCTCCTCCGTAATTATATTCTATATATGTTATAATTGAATTGCAATGGACATGAATGGACATGGAATGAATAATTATAAAATTGATAAAAATAAATTACAAGAAAAAATAAGGCAATCAGGCATGAAACAGAGCTTGCTTGCACATAAAATAGGTGTCAGTGAAAAAACGATTTCTAGATGGGTAACAGGTAAAATATTTTTTATAAAATACCATAATCTCGAAGCCTTATCTTATGCTCTTAATTGTCAAAAGAATGATTTGTTAATGTTAGAAAACAAAGAATTGATTCACACCTTGCTTGATGAGGAGTTATTAGAAAAATTATCACCATACGATAACTATGAAATGGTAGAACAAATTTTTCTTCATGCTTTTTCTACTGCCTTAGATGATGAAACAAAATGCAAAGCATATTTGGTTCTCGCCAATGCTAATTGGAAAAATACACGTTACAAAGAAGCTTTAGACTATCTGGAAAAGGTATTTATATTGGCAAGTGAATTAAAGAATGACGGTCTATGGTTTGAATACTACTATCAGTTAGGGACCATTGAATCTATAAACGGAGAGTTGAAGTGCATAGATAACTTGAACAAAGCATTTGACTTAAGGTCATATGCAAGTTCGCCGGTTCTAATAGGTAAACTATCTAATAATCTTGGTATGATGTTTCGTGAAATAGGTGATTTGAAGAAGGCTATAAAATACATGGATGAAGCCTATCTCTATTTTGAAATATCAGAAAAGTACTATAATCTGTGTATTGCCTGTCAAGGATTGATGACAATCTATAGTGAATTGAAAAACTATGAAGAAGTACTTAGGTATGGTCAATTGGGTCGGTATTTTTCAAAAAAATCACATTATGATCAAGGCTATGAAAATATTATTTTATATGAACTGCTTGCAAAGTTTGAGCTGAATGAGGAAATCTCACAGGAACACCAAACGGTGTTATCAAAAGTTCTTTCTGGTAAATACAAAGACTATTTTGTACTTGAGTTTGTAATAATCTACTTAATTCGGTCTTCACAAGAGTATGAGTCTATATATAAATTATATGATAAATATTTGCCAAAATTTATTAAAGGAATGATCTTAAGAGAAGCCGGTAAAAATCAAGAGGCAAATGATATTTTTAATGGTTTGTCTTATAATCAAAGAATTCTTTAATTGCTTATTGATTTATAAACATAAGAGGTCTAGAATGGGTATTGAAAGAAAAGAGGCGTTATGGATAAGAATAAGCTGTACGAGGAAAGTCAACTTGTAATAGATTCTATGCTTTTGCAAAGTGAAATATTGAATCCTAGTGAATGGAATTTAGAAAAGTCTGCTGTAATTGTAGTGGATATGATTAATGGATTTGCTAAAAATGGGACTCTATATTCTGAAAGAGTAGAGAATATTATAGAGAACAATATTAAAGTTTTAGAGAGTTATCCTTGTGACCACATTTTCTTGTGTGATTATCACTCTAGTGATGCAGAAGAATTTCAAGTGTTTCTGCCACATTGCATAAAAGGGACTGAGGAAGCTGAAATAATAGATGAGTTGAAGCCTTATTCTGAAAAAGGAAAAGTTATATACAAGAATTCAACGAATGGTTTTTTAGAACCTTCTTTTCAAGAATGGTTATTAGAAAGTGCTAAAGAAGAGTTTATCATCACTGGTTGTTGCAGTGATTTATGTGTGATGCAATTCGCATTAACATTAAAAACTCATTTTAATAGAATTAACAAGAAACACAAAATTGCTGTTGTAGAGAATGCAATAGATACATACGATATAAATACCATCTATCATCCAGGAGATTTCATGCATATGATGTCACTAAAATTGATGAAAGATAATGGTATTTTGTTAAGGAGAATAGTATGACCTGGTATAACAAAAAAAGATTGTCGGTAGATACCTTTAAAATGACAGATGACATCATTGACAAGTTAAGAAATGGTTGGTACTCAGATGAGTACTTTAACAATACCATAAGAGTTTTAAAGATGCGCTCGGAGAACAAAGTACCATTTGGAGAGTGTCCTCATGATTTAGATAGAGTTGTAGATGTTTCAAAAGAAGTAAATGGTGATGTTCATGTAGAGATGCAGTTTTTTACAAGAAGAAAACCTTTTTCGGTTATTGCAGGTGTAGATGAAGCTTTGGCAATATTAGAGGTAGCGACAGGGTATTACGAAGGTGATAAGTTTATTAACACTTTTAATCACTTAGAGATAGAGGCTGTTCATGATGGTACTTTAGCACATTATGATGGTGATCCATTAAATGTAGATCCTGTACTAATTGTAAGAGGTAGATACAGAGATTTTGGTCATTTAGAAACACCTATTCTTGGTGTACTCAGTTTACCTACTAGAATAGCAACAAATACATACAATGTATTAGAGGCTGCTAATGGTAAGCCAGTATTGTTCTTCCCGGCACGATTTGATCATTATAAAATTCAAGCAGTTGGTGGCTATGCTTACCAAGTTGCATTGGAGAGATTTAATTATGAGCATAGACACTCTCTAAGTCCATTCTTTTCAACTGGAGAACAGAATGATTGGTGGGGTTCAGGTAGTGCTAAGGGAACAATTTCTCATGCAAGTATAGCATGTTTTTATGGTAATACTGCATCGACGATGCTTTCGTTTGCTGAAACCATTAATATAGATACACCTAGAATCGCTTTAGTAGATTTTCATAATGACTGTGTAAAAACAACTTATGAAGTTATTGATGCAATGTGGGATAAATATTTTACTCTTATTAAAGAAGGTAACGAAGAAGAGGCGCAGAAGTATATTCTGTTTGGTGTACGTCCAGATACTAGTGGAAATATGATGGATGTATCTATTGATCCTTTGTATGACAAGAAGCAAGATAATGGCGTGAATCTTAGACTCGTAAGGAATTTAAGAGGTGCAATGGACACTTATTATCATACACTTATTGAACGTATGAATGAAAGTGAGCGTACAAAATACAAACAACTGGCTAAAGATTACTGTAGAGATATAAAAATTACAGTGACAGGTGGTTTTAATGTTAAGAAAATCAAATACTTTGAAGAAGCTGGTGCACCTGTTGACTCATATGGTGTAGGATCAAGTTTATTATCGAATGCATCAAGTGAGGGGACAAACAATGACTTCACAGCCGATATTGTCAAAGTAAAAATTGAAGATAAATATCACCCACTTTCAAAAGTTGGAAGAGGTGTTTGTAGTAACAAACATTTAGTGAAAATACAGTAGGTTAATTTCTTTGAGATTAACCTCTCTTTATTTGTACTCATAGTGAGAGGAAGTGTTTGTAGTATTTATATATACTGTAGATATAAGGAGGGACATATGGATTGGTTAGATCATTTAAATAAAGCCGTAGAGTATATTGATGAGAATTTGGAAAGTGAGATAGACAATGATCAATTAGCACGTATTGCTTGTTGTTCAGTATTTCATTTTAGTCGTATGTTTTCATATGTGGCAGGAATCCCTTTGTCACAATATATTCGAAATCGAAAAATGACAGCTGCTAGCTTCGATCTACAAACAACTGATATAAAAATAATTGATCTTTCACTTAAATATGGTTATGAATCCCCAACAGCTTTTAATCGTGCTTTTAAAAGGGTTCATGGTATCGCACCTAGTAGTGCTAGAAAAAAAGGTGTTAAACTAACTGCTTACCCTCCAATCAGTTTTACAATGCAAATTAAAGGAGAGGAAAAGATGAAGTACAAAATCGAGACAAAGGATGCGTTTAGAATTGTTGGTGTAAGTAAACATTATGAGATGAATATCGAAGAGAATTTTAAGGAAGTACCGAAGTTTTGGCAAAAGACAATGATTACCGGGAAGATTCCCAAAATCCTAAAACTGAATGATACAGAACCGAAAGCACTTTTAGGTGTGAGTACTTGTATGAATGGAAAGGACTTTGATTACTATATTGCTGCTGCTTCTTCATTAGAGGTACCCAAAAAATACAGTGAGTATACAGTCCCAAGTTGTACATGGGGGATCTTCGAGTGTGTTGGTGCTTTACCAAATTCAATTCAAGAACTTCAGAAGAGAATTGTTACAGAATGGCTACCGACATCTGGGTATGAGTATGCTGATGCGCCTGATATTGAAGTATATTTTGAAGGCAATCAAAAAAGTGAAAAGTATGTGTGTGAGGTTTGGATTCCGTTAGCAAAAAAAGAGTAAGTTGATTTCATTGGAAATCAACTTTTTTTGTTTATCAGTATTGTACACAAGCTCAAATATTAGATTAAAAGTCAAGACTGTTGTCAAAAAAAAATAAATGATATTCTTGTTGTAGAGATAGTTATGATATTTGAAGTGATACAAGGAGGTACTTAAATGAATCCACATGAGATTGTTTATAGAGAGTTAAAGGAAGCTGGCCATGGTGGATGGGGTGGTAAGAAGTATAAGGAGAGAATGGAAAGCTTAAATAATAATTTACAGAGAGTGGTAGATTATTTATCATTAACCTCTGGTCAAGTGCTTGAGATGGGAAGTGGAGCAGGAGATGTTTCACTATGGTTTCATGCTAGAGGCTATAAGGTGACAGGTGTCGAGATATCAGAAACAGCAGTTAAGTGGTCAAAAGAAAAAGCAGGAGATTCTTCAGTAAGGTTTTTTTGTGATAGTGTGACTCGTGATGAGTTATTGTTAAATGAGTCTTTTGATTTGATTGTAGATGGGAATTGCTTGCACTGCTTGTTCGATGAGGATCGGGAAAAGTTTTACTCAAATGTTAAAAGACTTTTAAAGGCAGATGGATATTTTTATATCAGTTCCGCTATTGCTAATAAGGAAGGGGAAACAGCAGTTGTTGGTCCGATTGATAGATGTTTTGTAACAGAGGAAGTACTTAAAGAGGAGCTTAAATCCCACGATTTGAAGTGTATTAAAAGTTGGTTGACGGTACATGAAAAATACAGTCATTTTTATGGCGTTTTTAAACATATGGCATAATTTGAGTTTATACTTAAAATATATGTACAAAGTCTGACTTTAAATGTACAATGACTTTAAGGGGGGGAAAATTATGTTTAATGAAAAAAAATATGAAAAGTTATTTGATTTGATGCATGACAACAGTTTAGATGCTGTAATGATTGCACCATCTTCTGACATGGAGTTTTTAGTAGATTATCATGCACATGCAGATGAAAGATTGAATTGCTTGGTTTTATTAGCTGACAAACGTTATTTTCAAATTTCGCCACTTCTGAATTATGAAGAGGCAAAAGTGAAGTATCCAGAAAATGCTGTATTCTACAAATGGGCAGATGGTGATGGCTTCTTAGATACAGTAAAAAAATCTTTTACTGATTTTGGTTTGATTGGTAAAAGAATTGGTGTGAATGAGACCATCCGTGCAATTGATGTCTTAGATTTTCAAGAACTATTAGATGCGACATTTGTAAATGCACATCCAATGATGGAGCAATATCGTATTGTTAAATCGAATGAGGAAATTGCATTTATGAAACGAGCAGGTGAAATTGCTGATGAAGTCATGAAAGACATTAAACACTTTATCAAACCAGGACTTTATGAGTATGAAGTCATTGAAGAAATAAAAAGACTTTATAAGGAAAAGGGTGCAGATGATATTTCCTTTTCACCGATAGTTGCAACTGGGAAAAATAGTTCAATGCCACATTATAATTCGGGAACATCAAAAATAGAAGTGGGTGATAATGTAGTTGTAGATTGTGGTTGTAGATACAATAATATGTGTTCAGATACTTCAAGGACTTTCTTTGTAGGTGAACCGAGCAAAGAACAACGTCGTGTATATGAAATTTGTAAACGTTCGACTTTTTCGGCTCAGGAATCTGCATTAGAAGGTGTTACAGCTGGATCGGTTGATAAAGTTGCACGAGATATCATAGTTGATGAAGGTTATGGTGATTGCTTCTTAAATAGAACGGGTCATGGTATTGGTTTTAGTGTTCATGAGGCACCTTATATTAAAGCAAATAGTACTTTGGTTTTAGAAGAGGGGATGGCATTTAGTATTGAACCTGGAATTTATATAGCAGGTAAGTTTGGTATGAGAGTTGAGAATATAGTAGTTATCGAAAATGGAAAAGGTGTTTCTATGAATAACTCACCTGTAGATATTGAAGATGTGATTATAAAACTTTAGGCGTTCATTGAACGCCTTTAATAATTTCATACATTAAGATTGATGCAGCAACACCAACATTTAACGAATCACAGGATCCTTTCATTGGTATAGAAACGGTTTGATGTTGATAGTTAAACCATGTCTTTGATAAACCAAATCTTTCATTACCCACTACAAGTGCTACTTTCTTCGTATTGCCTTTCTCATGGGAATCACTTGGATTTGCCAATAGAATTTCAAAGTCATTTTCAATTAAATACTCTGCGCAAGATTCTATGGTATCGAATGCTTTCCAAGGTATATTGAAGTACCCGCCCATACTTGCTTTAATGACTTTATATTGGTTGATTTTAGCTTTTTGATTAACAATAAATATACCATCAAATCCTGCACCGTCACAACTTCTAAAAATTGTACCGATATTGCCAGGACTTTCAAGACCATCTAAGATAAGAATTTTTTTGAAAGTATCAGGAATAGATTTTCTTGAACAAATCATAATTACATCGCTAGGTGTTTCTTTTGACGTTAATCTATTCATGTTCTTCTGACTTATTTCGTAAACAACATTACTGATTTTCATCAAATGTTGTATTCTATTTTTATCTTTTTGATTGTAATCAGAGCTAACTAACAAATACTCAATTTTGATATTGGAACTCGTCAGTTTTTCGTAAGCCCAAAGACCTTCTACAACAAATCTATTAGGATCGGATCCTTTTTTTATTATTTTATACTCTTTAATAAGAGGATATTGATAATTTATACTTTTCATGTGCTTCTCCTTTAATCATAGTTTGAATAATAATTAAAGATGCAAAGCTACACTTCAAGTTTACGGCAGTACGCCATGCAATTAGCCGTCTTAAAGTTTTAACTTTGCATGACGTGTATCTTTTAGAATATATGGATTCATTTTTCGCCTCCTTTTTCTTTTAGTGTATCAATGAATTAATAGAAGTAGTAGGTAGAAAATAGATATAATCTATTGCGATAAATGATTTAATAGATATTTCTATATGAGTTGACTTGTATGCTTCTAGTCATACCATGAAAATGATAGATCTAAATAAAACTTAAGTGTCTTTTATGGTGAATGCCCGTATCGGAAGAATAGGGAATTAGGTAAAAATCCTAAACGGTACCCCTGCTATAAACGTGTAAGTAATATTTTAAACGAAAGTTAGTCATTGGGAAATTGAGAAGGCTAAATATTGCTGATGGAATTATCTGAGATGCGTAAGTCAGAAGACCTGCTTAGAGAAAAACCTGCAATGCCGGTGTTTTGTTGGTGTGCGGAAATTCGGCTGCTACACTTTTGTAGTAGTTTTTTATTTGTATTTTTGCTGTTTGTCTATCGATTGTAAAAGAGTGCACTCAAATATTATGGTCACAGATTTCAAAAGTTGTAGTATATAATACTGTTATTGCGAATATTCAGAAGATTAAAAAAATACATAGACAAGCCAACAGGATTATGTTAAACTCATTGAAATATATAATTATGAGAAGCTATTAATGTTTGTGAATGAAAGACAAAAGGGGGTAAAAATGTCGAAAACTAAAGAAATGATTCAAGAAGTAGAAAAGTGGAGTGCTCATAACTATCATCCAATTCCAATTGTGATTGCAGAGGGAGAAGGTATATGGGTTACTGATGTAGAAGGTAATAAGTATATGGATATGTTGGCTGCGTATTCTGCAGTTAATCAAGGGCATAAACATCCCAAAATTGTCAATGCACTTGTTGAGCAAGCTAATAGAATGCCATTGACTTCTAGAGCTTTCCATAATGATAAGATGGGAGGCTATGTTAAGAAGATCTGTGAGTTTACTGGTTTTGAAAAAGTATTACCGATGAATACTGGAGCAGAGGCAGTTGAAACAGCTTTGAAGGCAGTCCGAAAATGGGGGTATCAAGTTAAGGGTGTAAAGTCTGCTGAGATTATTGCTTGTAACAATAACTTTGCAGGTAGAACAATTAGTACGATTTCATTTTCAACAGAAGATCAATACAAAGATGGCTTTGGACCATTTACACCTGGATTTAAAACAGTTCCATTTGGTGACTTAGAGGCATTAGAAGCTGAAATAACTGAAAATACAGTTGCTGTTATTTTAGAACCAATACAAGGTGAGGGTGGTATTATTGTTCCTCCTGAAGGTTACCTAAAAGGTGTAAGAAAAATTACAGAAAAGCACAATGTGTTAATGGTTTGTGATGAAATACAAACGGGTTTTGGTAGAACGGGTAAGCTGTTTGCCTTTGAACATGAGAATATTCGACCAGATGTAGTAACAGTAGGTAAAGCCCTAAGTGGGGGATTATATCCAGTTTCAGCCATGCTTTCGTCTAAAGAAGTAATGGATGTGTTCAATCCTGGTGATCATGGTTCTACATTTGGAGGTAATCCTCTTGGTTGTGCTGTTGCTATGGCAGCACTAGACGTCTTAAAAGATGAAAAACTTGTGGAAAATTCTGCTGAGCTTGGTGAGTACTTACTAACTGAATTAAAGAAAATAGATTCACCTCATATAAATGAAGTAAGAGGAAAAGGCTTATTTGTAGGTATCGAATTAAATAAACCTGCAAGACCATTCTGTGAAGCTTTAATGGATGAAGGTATGTTATGCAAAGAAACACATGAGTATACAATTCGATTGGCACCACCACTTGTTATTGACAAAGAAGCTTTAGATATATGCATAGAAAAATTGAATAAAGTACTAGCAAAATAGATTAAATAAACTCATCAGTAATGGCTGATGAGTTTATTTAATTTTAATTTTATTTGGCTTCAAATATGTTATAATTGAGAAGTTAGAGGTGAATGAGATGAAGAAATTATTACTATTATGTTGCATTCTATTAGTAGGGTGCCAAAACAATGTTGCAATAGATGAAATTGATGTAACTTTACCAGATGAAAATACTGTTATAGTTGATCTAGAAAAAGAAACAGAAGATACGACTCAAGTTGAAGAAGCTGATGTAGAAGAAATAACTGATGTCGAGGAAACAACTGATGTAGAAGAAACAACTGATGTAGAAGAAACAACTGATGTAGAAGAAACAACTGATGTAGAAGATGTTAATGAAGATATTGTTGAAAATGAGGAACTTGAAATGACGAAAGAAGATGTTTTATGGCTTCAAGAGAGCTTAAAGATATCTGGTCACTATGCTTCTCTAGATGGTAGTTATGGTCCGGGTACAGAAAAAGCTCTTCATGATTTTCAAATTGAAGCTGGATTGGACGTAGGAGACTTTAATACACCAACAAAATTAGCACTTGAGGAAATACGAAAAGAGAAACTTGCTCCCGGTATCGGAAAAGATATGATGCTTCTTAATAAACATTATTATTTACCAGCTAGTTTTGTGCCAGACGGTTTAAGAGAAGTTAATGTAGATAAGAACAAATACATGGAACTACCTGATCATGTTGCTTTACAGGTAGAACAAATGTTTGAAGATGCAAAAAAAGATGGCATTAACATAGTCCTTGCGTCAGCTTATAGGTCATATGATTATCAAGAAGGTATTTTTTCGAGACGAGTTGCTAGAAATGGTTTTGAAGAAGCAGAAACTGTCGTTGCTATTCCAGGTGAAAGTGAACATCAAACGGGACTTGCTATTGACATTACAACTGCCAATATGAACTTTGGCCTTTCACAAACATTTGAAGAAGACGAAGCCTTTGATTGGATGATGGAAAATGGTTATAAATATGGTTTTATTCTTAGATATTTAAAGGGTAGAGAAGATGAAACTGGTTATGTGTATGAACCATGGCATTATAGATATTTAGGCGATGTAGAGGCTTGTAAGTTTATTATGGATAACGGATTAATTCTTGAAGAGTACTTAAATGAATAGGATGGTAGAATGAGAAAATCAGTATTTTTTATTTTTACAGCATTGTTAGTTGCTGTGGAGCAGATTATTAAGATTGTTATAAACAGTAATTTTTTAGATAACAATGATGTTATTATTGAAAACTTTTTATATTTTAAACCTATGTTTAATAGAGATTATTCATGGATCAATTCCTTGTTTCAGCTAGGTGTGGCTAAGTTACCTCATATTCTTATGGTAACTTTTATTATGACGATGGTCGTTCTAGTCTATTTGTTTATCGATCACAAAGGCTACAACTCGAAAGTTGTGTCAACTGCATTTGCTTTCTTGTTAGCAGGGGGTATTTGTTCATTTGTTGATAAATTATTCTGGGATGGTAGTTTAGATTATATTTATGTTCAAGGTCATTTTACTTTTGATTTAAAAGATGTTTTTATTAATGTATTTATTGGATTGATGGTTCTAATGTTCTTAGTTGATCATCAAGGTATAAGAACGAGTGATGAAGATCATTTTATAAAAGATTTTAAAAATTATGTTTTAAGACGCAAATAGCGTCTTTTTTCTTTACATTAAATATGATTATGTTATAATAGTACTCGTCTTTAAGAGTGTTTACTTGGTACCCACTATAAAAAACAAGGAGTTGATGCTTATGTCTATCGAACGATATAGTGTAATTGACAAAAAGAATCCTCGAGAAATTGTGCTTCTAAAATCAACGAAGTGCAGATGGGGAAGATGTACATTTTGTGATTACATTCATGATAATTCTGATGATATCGAGCATATCATCGAATTAAATAAAGAGATACTATCAATGGTATCTGGTGAGTTAAATCAATTAGAAATTATTAATTCAGGTAGTTGTTTCGAGCTACCAACCGAGACTCTTAAAGACATCAAAGACATTGTTGAAGAAAAAAACATTGAGACATTGTATTTTGAGAGTCATTTTATGTATCGTAATCGGTTGGATGAGATTCGGGACTTTTTTAATGCAAAAATTATCTTCAAGTGTGGTATTGAAACCTTTGATAATGAGTTTAGACGCTTCTTAAATAAGGGTTTTTCAGCATCGCCAGAAGAAATTGCACATTATTTTTCTTCCATATGTCTTATGGTAGGTATAAAAGGTCAAACCAAAGAAATGATTCAAAGAGATATTAAATTCTTAGAAGATCATTTTGAAAAAGGTTGTGTCAATGTTTACATTGATAATTCTACTGAGATCAAAAGTGATCCTCAGTTAATAGAATGGTTTGAGCAAGAATATGCTTATCTAGAAAAAAATCCTCAGATTGAGGTATTGTGGCATAATACAGATTTTGGAGTAGGAGGAGAAAATGAGTAACGAGTTATTATGGTTAATTTTTTGTTTGGTGCAATTTGGATTGTTGGTCTTAACTTATAAGTTGTTTGGATTAACAGGATTGTATGTATGGATTGGATTTGGAATTGTTGCTGCTAATATACAAGTAATTAAAATGGTTAATCTGTTTGGTATTAGTGCAACATTAGGGAATATTATATATGGTAGTATTTTCTTAGCAACTGACTTAATTAATGAAAAGTATGGACGGAAACATGCTCAACGGGCAGTGTTTATAGGATTTGTGATGATGATTTCGTTCACAATCATAACTCAATTGGCACTTAAGTTCTCGCCAAATGAATATGATTTTGCCCAAGATTCATTAGCAACTATTTTTACATTGTTACCAAGAATCACATTGGGATCTTTAATAGCATATCTAATCAGTCAATCTTTAGATGTTATACTATTTGATAAGATTAAATCAAAGTTTGGTTCACCAAATCAATTGTGGATTAGAAACAACGGTAGTACACTTATTAGTCAGGCAATCGATACAGCAATATTCACATTTATTGCTTTCTTAGGTGCAGTACCTTTTGCAGTTGTAGTAGAAATATTCTGGTTCTCATATGTCATAAAGATAGTGACAAGTTTATTAGATACACCATTTGTATATTGGATGAGAAGTATAAAACCAAAAGAAATATAGAAATAAGCGTACTACGTTGTTAATAACGTATGTACGCTTTTGTTTTATATATGTTTTAACTTTGGAACTCTTTAAGTACTTTTAAAACGAAATATTTAAGTAATGATAGATAAAATAAGCCAGTCACAGTAAGCATCTTTAAACGGTTATTATGAATTATTCAGTAGAAATTGGGTAAAAATTATTAAAGGTGGTTTTATGAGAATTCAGAATAGCTTTAATGATGTATTAAAAAACTATATGTATAGATATACCGTGCTTTCAGCAATACTTATTTTAGGTGTGGCTATAATACTTTATGGTGTTCTTTATTATGGTATTTTTTGTGAAACATTTGACTTGTTTGAAGCGGAAGTTGAAAATACAATTAACAATGAAATTGATAACGAAATTAGACAACTTCAATTTCACTTTAGTGAAATTACTAATCAGACAAATTTACTTGGTCAAACATATTCTGAACTCTTTAATAACTATGATAAGTATGATGTGGTTAATTTCGGTGCAAAATTTGATATTCATAAGAATGGTGTTTTTTACAAGTTAGAAGATGATGGTGGATCTAGTTTATACTATAGTTCAATAACACCTCTTAACGATTATGTCGTTGAAAAGGCACTTAAGACTGAGTGGACAGATCCTATTATGAAGCATTTGGTAGATGAGAATGAGTTGATTGTTCAAGCCTATTTTAATAGTTTTGATAATATGAATCGTATGTATCCATTTGTTGAAGATGTCCCACTTGCTTTTGGACCTTATCAAGATATACAGTCTTTTCAGTTTTACTATTTAGCTGATGAAAAACATAATCCTGAAAGAGAGGTTGTTTGGACCTTGCCATATTTAGATCCTGCAGGACAGGGGTGGATTATTTCTTGTTTATACCCAGTATATCGCAATGATTTTTTAGAGGGTGTTGTCGGTTTAGATATAACACTCAAGCAACTAATCGATTATTCTTTGTCAGAAAATGCATTTAGAGATGTTGCTGTTATGCTTGTTGCAGGGACTGGTGATATCATTGCTATGAATGAAGGAGCTGAAGTTATATTAGGCTTACAAGAAGTCGAAGATAATGACTATGGGATTATCACTTCAAATATTATGAAGCCATCAGAATATAATATTTATTCATCTGATGTTTCGCGATTAGATCGTGATTTGATTGCTGTTATTGAGTCTAAGAAAATTTCAGATTCTTTTGAGTATGTTATACATGAAGGTATCATAGATCAAACTAATTGGCGGTTGATTGGATTATCAGAAGAAAATTATGTTCATATGAGACTAAGTGGAATTTATAAGAAGGTCATAAAGAATCTACTAATTATTATTCTAATAATGATGTTTATGTTTTTGATGTTGTTACTTCTTTATAGGAAACATATAAAGAATGTTGCTAACCGAGTTGCTATACCATTGGAGTCTATTACTAAACAAACCAAGTTATATGGTATCAATGGTGAATATACTTCTATTGAAATATCTGGAATTAGAGAAATAGATGAATTGAATAAAGGCATCTCATTAATGACCAAAGAAATAAAGGAAAGAGAAATAAGTCTATTAGAAGCTCAAATTGAACATCAAAAAGCTGAAAAAACAATCGAAGTCTATTATAAAGATGCAATTACAGATAACTTAACTCAACTATATAATCGTCGTAAGATTGATGATGTGTTAGATTCAGAAGTAAAACGTGGTAAAAGGTATAAGAAGACATTTTCTGTAATTTTACTAGATATTGATTACTTTAAAGAAATTAATGATAAATACGGTCATCAAACTGGTGATGAAGTTTTGAAAGGTGTTGCTGAGGTTTTGAAAGCAACTGTAAGAGAGTCTGATTTAGTCTCAAGATGGGGCGGTGATGAGTTCCTAATTATTACAATTGAAGCGGATATTTCAAAAGCCGTTACTATTGCAGAAAAAATTCGACTTGAACTAGAGAGTAGTGTACTATATCATGATATTATAGTGACAACTAGTATTGGTGTTGCTGATTTTGATTTTAGATATGATGATGCAAGAAGTATTATTAGAAAAGCTGATCTAGCATTATACGAAGCAAAAAATAGAGGAAAAAATAACGTTGTAAGTATCAAGAAAAATGGAGATCATCATGAGTACACATAAATTAAATAATCGTGAAATAACAGAATACATGGATGCTTTAACTAGTCAATCCGTTGATATAAGACCCAAGAAAGAAGCATTGTATATTACCTTGAGATATTTATTACTTGGATGCTTGTGGATTTTGTTTTCAGATGGTCTAGTAAACTTATTGATTAAGGATCTAGAGTTGATTAGAAAGGTACAGTTATTTAAAGGATGGCTGTATGTTCTTATAACAGGTGCTTATATTTTCGCTTTAATCTTCTTTCGTATTCGATTATTGAAACAGGCAACTGATGAAATTCATGAGGGTTATGCAAATTTAGCTGCTATGCAGGAAGAACTTATTGAAAAAGAAGATGAGATATTTGAGTTATCACATTATGATAGAATGACAGGTCTTTTGAACTGGGTAGGTTTATCTATAGCGTTTGATAATTTATTACAATCTAACAATCTTCATAAGCAAGTTATCCTTTATATAGATGTAGATAATATAAAGCATGTGAATAATACATTAGGTCATGATAAAGGTAATCTAGTACTTACTCAAATTGGAGAAAAGTTACAAGGCATTGCAAATGATACTGATATATTGTCGCGAATCAGTGGTGATGAGTTTATTTTGATTACACCATATAATGGTGATATGACAGAGTTACACAAAAAAGTTCAGCGAATTAGAAAGTATATTACAACAACTTGGAAGTATGATAGATATGAGTTTTTAATAACTGCAAGTATTGGGGTGGCTTTGTATCCAGATCATGGAGAAAACTTAGATACTATCATAAAAAATGCTGACTCAGCGATGTTTATGGCAAAAGAGAATGGTAAAGACCAATATTATTTATATGATGAAAAAATAAGTAAGAAAACTGAGAACTATATTGAAATGGTAACTCAGTTGCGTTATGGAATTACTCAAGATGAGTTTGTTTTATATTATCAGCCAATAGTTGATCTTAAAACTGGAGACTTAAAAGGTATGGAAGCTTTAATACGATGGGAACATCCTATAAAAGGTTTTCTGACGCCATATCATTTTATAGATATTTGTGAGGAATCTGGACAGATTAATGAGATTGGAAAATGGGTTTTTGAATCTGCATGTAAGCAATGTGTAGAATGGCTTGATAATGGTAAAAGAGATTTTAAAATGTCAATTAACCTTTCAGGGAAAAGACTTTATAATCCTAGATTGATTAGTGATATGAAAGATGTTCTTCATCGTTATCAATTAGATGCAAAACATATACAAATTGAAATTACTGAAACAGCGGTAATGGAGAATCTAAAAAAAGCGATAGAAATATTAAATGAAATTAGAGGTTTAGGAATTACATTGGCATTAGATGACTTTGGAACAGGTTATTCATCATTGACCTACCTACAAATGTTTCCAATTCAAGTTTTGAAAATTGACAAGGAGTTTACTAAACGTATATCAGTAAAGGTAGATGAAAAAGAAAATAAGATTATTAATTCAACTATTTATTTAGCACACTCATTAGGATTAGAGATAGTTGCTGAAGGAATCGAGGTTATACAGCAAGCGGAATACTTACTTGCTAATAAATGTGATTTAGGACAGGGATATTATTATGATAAGCCAATGTCAGTAAATGAATTCGAAAATAAATATTTTATAGATTAAAGCGAAATAAGAAGCACTGAGTGCTTCTTATTTTAGTTAAATGGTTCATTAAGTTTTTCTGTTCCTTGTAAAACAAATCGTCCATTTTTTATTATTTCAATGATATTACCATTGGATTGAATACCGTTAATATGACCAATTGAATCGTAAGGGAGTGTTATATCTGTATGCACATTTGTATACGCTTTAGATATGTCATCTTTTCTAAGGATGCTTTTTTCATTGTCTCTTGCAACAATACATTTGCCGTCAGGATTGTAGACATCTATATCTTCTGCGTATGTATAACACGTATCTCCAATTGCGAAATGCGGTCCCATTTTTTCAACAATTAGTATTGGTAGAATATCAACAATATCATATTTTTCAGCAATAACATATGCTAAAGTATTTGTACCTATTGCGAATTCACCAAGTGGTAACGTTTTATGTGGAAAGAGTAGGTTCTCTTCAATGTACTTCTTGTTTTCTTTTTCAGAATTAAAATTACTACAAGTATAATCTTTAACATATCCATCTTCAAAAGTGAGCTTTAAATCAATGTATTTTAATTCATCTAAGAAAACAACATCCAAATGTAATATACCATTTGTATTCTTAAGAACAGGTGAAGTAAATACTTCGCCAACAGGTATGTTTACATCTGCACCACAATTGTAGTAGTTAGATTGCTTGTCTGGAGATTCAAGTTTTCCATGCATCACCTTGATGTCAGTTTCATTGCCTTCAACACCTTTTATATGAACATATTCTGATTGATCAAGTGCATCTATTATGTGTTGTTGAATTGGTAAATACTCTTCGCTGGATAACTGATTAATTTTACAAGTATCTGCATAGATGTCTTCAAAGTTATCACCTATTTCAGGTACAGGAAAGGCAATTATGCAAAAACTGGTTTCAGTCCCCTTGAAGTATTCATCTGATTTGCTTCTGTTTGCATTTCGAATTTCTTGTGATAACTTGTTTTGCTCATCAGTATATTGAATACAAGAATCTTTAGAAATAGGTGAAAATGGTGTTTCGCCAAACTTATCAAAATACATGATGCCTGAATAATCATAAGTAATTGCTTTCATTTCTTCTAAAATATTTGAAAAGGCTTCTGTATTTTTGTTAGCGAAAGTCTCATCTAAATATACACCATTGTCAAAACGATGATCATAATTGTATTGCTTGTTGGCAGGGGTAGAAATTAGTCCGCCGTAAAATCCTGTTAAGTTTTCAGCTTCAAAGGCTCTTATTAGAGCTTTAATCATTCTTTCTTGACCTACATTGTATTTTATTTGAACATTGTTTCTAAGTGAAACATCTTTTCCATCTGTCTCAAATCCCTTAACATAAGCCTTTGCAGTCATAATCATTAAGTTGTTTAAAGCTTCAGTATCATAATTTGATAAGAATTCAGCTGTTTTGATTTCGTTATCTGTGATATAAACACCAAGTTTAAATAGGTATTTTATGTTAGATAAATCAGAGCTGTTGATGATTTGATTAGCGAATGATTTTGATGGATCTGACTGAGTCGCCAGTTGACTTCTATAGTCATCATACAATCTCTCTATTTTAAAGTGCTTATAAATTTCTATTTGATTATCAACAGAAGCGCCTTCTAGAAATGAGTTGGAAATTTTCACATAAGCTTGTGCGTATGATTCTAAACTATTAATATCGTGTTTAAATGCTTTGTCGATACAGATACGGAAATCGGTATAGATAGCAGTTATTAGTTGACCAAGTTCTTTTCCAAATAGAGAAACTGTATAGTCTGGATTGGCATACGATGTTTCATAATTGTCACCAATTAGTTCTTCAAATAATGATAGATTATGCTTTTTTAGTGTTTCTAGATCATTCGTTTCAAAGAACCTTTCAGTTAAAGTTTGTTCTAATTCAATCCAACTAATCAACTTTTGGCCTAAATGTTTAACAAATAGATGTTCATTAGTGTTGTTTGTCTGTTGCGTGATAGCTTTTATCTCATTTAACATAATAATATCCTCCAAAAATATCATATCAATTATTCCTTTTATATTCAATGAATTTAATTATTCTAAATTTTTATCCTTAATTAGGTGTTTTTTTCTCAATGGTAGTTGACAACTTAATGAAAGAGCGTATACTAAATATTGTGGCATATGCCATATTAGAAAAGGAGGCGTTATGGATCAAGTAGTTAACTTTGACTTTAGAAAGAAAAATAAAATAAAGAAAATTATTGCTGTTATGAGTGGTAAAGGTGGTGTTGGGAAATCAACTGTCACAGGTTTAGTTGCAACTACACTAAAGAATGCTGGACATACTGTAGGGGTTTTAGATGCAGATATTACAGGTCCTTCGATTCCGAAACTATTTGGTGTAAATAAGCAAAAGGTATTTCAAACAGATGATGGGTTATCAACTGCTGAAACCGTAACAGGTATTAAGGTAATGTCTTTAAACCTATTATTAGATAATGAAGATGATCCAGTTATTTGGAGAGGTCCTATCTTAGGTAGCACAGTACAACAATTTTATGATGATGTTGTATGGGGAGAACTGGATTATTTAGTAATTGATTTACCTCCAGGAACATCTGATGTTACATTAACTGTTATGCAACAGATAAAAGTAGATGGATTAGTGGTTGTATCTACACCTCAGGATTTAGTACAACTTATTGTTAATAAATCAATTATTATGGCAAATAAACTAGAAACACCTATAGTTGGTTTGGTTGAGAATATGAGTTACTTTTTATGTGATAACTGTGATGAAAAACATTATTTGTTTGGTGAAAGTAAAGTAAAACAAGTGTTAGATAAGCATAATATTCCACTTTTAGCTGAGCTTCCAATTGATAAAACTTTGGTGAGTTTAGCGGATGAAGGTAGAATTGAATTATATCCTAAAACGAATTTAGAGTTTGGTTCTATGTTCGAGAAAAATCTATTATCTGAAATTGATAAACTATAAACGATGCTGAGCATCGTTTTTTTTGTGATATAATCGACTTGTAGAGAAAGGATTTTACATGGTTATTAAATGTTGTAGTGAAGTAAGTTTTGAAGATGTCTATCATGTGTTTAAAGAAGGTTTTTCAGATTACATAATACAAAAAGAAATTAGTATAGAACAATTTAAAAATCATTTTTTTGGTCCAGAAGGGAATCGATTGATTTTTTCTTATATTGCCTATGAGGATAATCGTGCAGTTGGATTGGTTTTAGGTGGCTGTAAGACTTATGAAGGTATTTTGACTTTAAGATGTGGTACCATGTGTGTTGTTCCAGATTACAGAGGTAACGGTATAGCGAGATCCTTGATAAAAAGGCATGAAAAGTTAGCGAATGAATTGGGATGTAAACAGTTGTTTCTGGAATGTATAACGGTCAATGAAAAAGCTTTAAACTTTTATATTGCAAATAATTATAGGGTAATTTATCAACTTAAGTATTATACTTTAAATAAACATAAATCACAGAAGGGTAAAGTTCTGAATGGTGAATTTGTAGAGTATAAAGATTATCGACAAGATGTAGAAGGTCATGTGAATTGGCAAAATGAAACTTGGTATCTAGAAGTAACAAAACCACTCATTCGATATGTTAAAGTTCAGAATGAAGTTGTGGCAATGATGGCTTTTAGTGATTCAAAAATTGTGTACCTTCATGTAAAGAAGCATTATAGATTAAATGGTTATGCGAGTATGCTTATAAATAGTTTGGAAGAAAAGGAGATAAAAATTAGTTTTCCTTCTCAAGGGGGTATGGAAGGCTTTCTAACACACTTTGGTTTTGTAGAAGATAATATCAGCCAAGTAGAAATGTATAAGTTTTTATAAGATACCGGAAGGTATCTTTTGTTGTAATATTACAAAATTTCTGAATAATCGTTTTATTTGCTTTATATTATCGGATGTAGTGATAAAATTGATTTACGGAGAAGTAAGTTGGGTAGAAGATTCTCTGTAGGGGCTAATTAAGCCTCAACCGATATTTCATTGTGATTATCGGATATTTGGTTTTACATATTGAGGAGGGGAAAATGAAGAAGTATAGGAAACTGAGTTTGTTTCTAGTGCTTATGATGCTATTGTCATCATTGCCACTTGCAGCTTTTGCTGAAGACACATATGTTATTCAAGAGGGTGATGCGCTATGGCAGATCGCAGAAAAATACGGTAGAACATATGAGGAACTTGCTGTTTATAATGACATTGAAGATCCAAATATGATTTATGCAGGTGATTCTGTTAAGATTCCTGAGGGAGAATTAAAGAAAATAACTCTTTTAGGAACTGCTGATATGCACGGTAGAATTTATGCTTATGAATATGCAATTGATGCTGTTGATAAGGATGCTGGATTAGCAAAAATTCAGACGCTTGTTAAAGAAGTTCGTGCAAATGAAGACAATGTTATCTTAATGGACGTAGGTGATACGGTTCAAGATAACTCTGCAGAGTTATTTAATGACTTACCAGTTCATCCAATGGTTCAAGCTATGAACGAAATGGACTTTGATGTTTGGGCTCTAGGTAATCATGAGTTTAACTTTGAAAAGTCATTCTTAGAAAGAAATATTGCTGCATTTGAAGGTGAAGTATTATCTTCGAACATTTACAATGAAGGCACTAATGAGAGATTTGTTGATGGTTATACAATTATGACTATTGATGGTGTTAGAGTTGCTATTGTTGGAATGATACCTCCACATGTACCAATTTGGGAAGCTTCTGCTCCAAGTCATTTCGCTGGTTTAGAGTTTACTGATATTACTGAAGAAACTGGTAAAGTTATCAAAGAATTAGAAGGTAAATATGACGTTCTAGTTGGTGCTTACCACTTAGGTCCTGATGCATATAAAGGTATGCCAGGTATTGAAGATATTGCTGAAGCATATCCACAATTTGATGTTATTTTTGGTGGTCATGCTCACTCTAAATATCAAAATGAAGTTAATGGTGTTAAATTAATTGAGCCTGGTAAATATGGATGGGCTTTAGCAAAGGCAGATTTATACGTTGTTAAAGATGGCGACGGCTATGATGTTGCTAAAGTTGCAACTGAAAATATGGAAACTTACACAGTATCTGAAGATCAAGGTATCTTAGATACATTCGCAGATGTTCATTCTAAGTCAATAACAGATGCTAATATTGTTGTTGGTAATGTTACAGAACCTTATGTAGCTAATGTAGACTATATTACTGGTGAGGCTAGTGTGACTACTATGCCTACAACTCAAATGCAAGATACTGCTTTAATTGATTTAATCAATGACGTTCAATTGTTCTATACAGGTGCTCAAATTTCATCTGCAGCTGCATTTAAGAATGACATGAACTTAGTTGCTGGCGACTTTAAAAAGAAAGATGTCGCTAATATTTACAAATATCCAAACACTTTAACGGCTGTTAATATTTCTGGTGCTAATTTACTAGAATATATGGAATGGTCAGCATCATACTATAATACTTATATGCATGGTGATGTAACAGTTTCATTTAATCCAAGCATTAGAGGTTACAACTATGATATGTTTGCTGGTATGACTTATAATATTGATATTTCTAAACCTGCTGGTGAAAGAATTGTTAATGCTGAGTTTGACGGAGATCCGATTGATCCAGCAGCAACTTATACTTTAGCAGTTAACAATTATAGATTTGGTACACTTATGAATAATGATTGGGTAACTGAAGAAGATAAGATTTATGATTCATATGAAGAAATGCAAGATGCTGGTAGAATTAGAGATTTAATTATCAAGTACATTGATGAAGAAAAAGGTGGTTCAGCAGAACCTTCTGTAGACAATAACTGGAGTATCGTAAACGCTGATCTTAATCATCCTCTTAAAGATGATATCATGAAGATGATTGTTGATGGAGATATTCAAATTCCTAGATCAGAAGATGGTAGAACACCAAACGTTAAATCTATTAACGTTTATGAGTTAATGCAAGAAGGTATCATTGATGAAGTTGATGAGTTAACAATTCTTCATACAAATGATATGCATGGTTTCTATAAGTATGGTAAATACGATGGTATGGGTGCTGCACTTATGAAAACAAAGATTGACATGATGAGAGCATTATCTGATAATACTCTATTATTAGATGGTGGTGATGCACTTCAAGGAGCTAACTTAGTTACTCTAACTGATGGTGAAGAAGGTACAAAAGTACTTAACGCATTAGGTTATGATGCAATGGCAGTTGGTAATCATGAATTTGATTATGGTCAAGATCAAACTACTAAGTTAGACAGTATGTTAGATTTCCCTATGTTATCAGCTAATATTCTTAAAGCTGATGGTACAACATTAGTTAAACCATACATGATTAAAGAAATGGATGGATACACAGTAGGAATCTTTGGTCTTGCAACTCCAGAAACTACATGGAAGTCACATCCTAAGAACTCTGTAGGTTTAACTTTTGAAGATCCAAAAGTGACTGCAGCTAAAATGGTTGCAGAATTAGAAGGTAAAGTAGATATTATCATAGCAGTAGCTCACTTAGGTAATGAAGGTGAAGATACTTCAGAATCTGTTGCAGCAGCTGTAGATGGTATTGATGTAATGATTGATGGTCACTCTCACTCTGAATATTCAAACGGGTTAATGGTAAATGATACGTTGATCGTTCAAGCTAAAGAAAAAACTAAGAACTTAGGTATTGTTAAGTTAGCCATTAAAGATGGTGAAGTGGTTGATTCTGTAGCATATATGTACACTAAATCAGATGCAATGGTATTAACACCAAATGCTGAAATGGAAGCGATTATTGCAGGTATTGATGAAGTTAACGCTCCTGTTGAGAATTTAGTTGTTGCAACATCTCCAGCAGAGTTAACTGGTGAAAGAGAATTTGTTAGAACACAAGAAACTGCTTTAGGTAACTTAATTGCAGAATCTATGTTATATGTATCTGGTGCTGATATTGCCTTAACTAATGGTGGTGGTATTAGATCATCTATGCCAGCTGGTGAAGTAACAAAAGGTAATGTATTAGAAGTATTGCCATTTGGTAACACTGTTACAGTTATTGAATTAACTGGTGCTGACGTAAAAGCTGCTTTAGAGCATGGTCTAGAGGACTATCCAGAAGCTAAAGGTGCTTTCCCTCACGTTGCTGGTATGACTGTAGAATTTGATGCATCTAAAGAAGCTGGTTCGAGAGTTGTTAAAGTTATGATTGGTGATAAAGTTTTAGATGACACTGCAACATACACAATGGTTACAAGTGATTATCTAGCAAGTCCTGGTGATGGTTACACTATGTTTGGTGGTAAGAAAACTGTCGCTGAATTCAATACTCAAGATGCGGAATTAATTAAGTATCTAAATGATGTTGGATTCGATAAGGCTATTATCGATGGTAGAATGAAAGAGATTTCAAATGACGTATCTTTCTATATCACTCGCTTTGCTGCATAAAAAAGATATTAAGAATCTGTCCATTGGCAGATTCTTTTCTTTTTTTGGGGTAATATAGATATAGGAGGAAAATGTATGAAAAAAATCGTTGTTTATTATTCGTATGAAGGTAATACTAAGTTTTATGCTGAAACTTTAGCTGGGCATCTTGGTGCGGAACTTCTTTCTTTAAAGCCGGTAAAAGAAAAAACATCTAAGGGTTTCTCCAAGTATGTTTGGGGAGGTTATCAAGCTGTAATGAGAAAAAAACCGACTTTGTTACCCTATGATTTTAAAGTTTCGGATTACGATACTATAATATTTGCAACACCAGTATGGGCAGGAACTTATGCACCGCCTCTTAGATCTTTTTTTGAGAATGAGGATATCGTAGGTAAAAAAATTACGTTTTTATATACACATCAAGGTGGACCTGGTAAGGTGAGAGAACATTTAAAAGAAGTTTTATGTGATAATCACTTATTGGAACCTATTGACCTTGTGACTTTAAATGTCTCTAGAGATGATAACAAATTGAAATTATTAAACTGGGCAGATGCTCTTTAAGTAAGAATATATGCTGAGTATATTCTTTTTATTATAATTATTCCTTTTATATTATTACTAGGAGGTAACTATGAAAGATTTTTATACACCAAAAGATGTGGCTGGTATTCTAAATACTCACGAAAAGACAGTTAGGAAATATTTGCGTGATGGCGTCATCGAAGGTCAAAAATTAGATGGTAATTGGAAGATTAGTAAAGATGTCTTGATGTCATATATGGACAAAATACAAGCGTCAGCCTCAACCGCAGATTCTGATTCAAATGTAGGTGGAGGAGTTAAACTGAGCCTAAATGTTGAAATAGATGTTAAACATACAAAAGAGGGACATAAATTAGCTAAAAGGTTGATGGATATTATTCAGGAAAATGATTATTCTTCATGTGATTTTCACTATAATTGTGATAAGAAAGTCGCTCGTTACTTTCTGACTGGAAACTATGAATTCTTGATGGAAGCATTACATATTGTTCATAAGAATGGCTATGAAGTACTCTAAGTAAAGATATAATGATGGTATATATTTTAAATGTATACACAAATAATGGTGGAATTGTTTTAAATAAAATTGTATTTTTACTCTTAGTAGTGGATTTTTGTAGTTATCTGTTTATAATAGATATAAACCGCTTTGTTTAATTGGTTTTTATGAGTATAGAATCTACAATAAGATTCAAGTTGGTTTATAGTTGTAATATTTAGTATGATGCATTAGTTTGCGAGTGTCTATAAGTAAATTGATGTTATGGAGGAAAGATGGATCAATTAAAAATTCAAATCGATTATGTGAAACCTAATCGATTTAATCTAGGAATTACATATTTTAGCTGTATATCGCTAATCATAATGGGACTATTAGGAGGAAATTATCCTGCTTCAGCCTATATTCTACTAGTCTCAGGTATTGTTGTAAGTTCCTTAGTTTATGTGTTAAAAGTTATACCTCAGTTTATCAAGAGTATCATATTGCCATTAATTCCGTTTATTTTAGTGACATTTTTAACGATTGAACAGGGGTATTTAAGCTATTATTTCCTTTATTCTATGGCGACACTTGCTATGACACTTCTTTATTACGATGCTAAAACTATGGTGATCAATGCTGTAGTTATTAATTTGATGGCTATTGGAACTATGCTTATAACAGGAGGAGGTATTGTCTATGAAGGTGCTCCAGCTTCAGTTGCAATAGACAATATTTTAAGAATGAATCTTGTAATAGTTACATTGTTTTTAGTTGCTAAGTGGGGATATAAATATGTTTATGATGCTAAGCTTGCATCGTATAAACAAACGGAGACAATGGCACAACTTGATGATGTCATTGATAATGCACAAGAAGTATTATCGACAATGACGGACAACTTAATTCAAGCAGATACTAATTTAAATGTTGTTGAGGAGTCTGGCATAAAAATGTTGGCATCTATTGAGAGTGTTTCGACCAGTGTTTCGAAACAATATGAGTCAGAAATGTATATCTCTGAATCAGCCTCTGATGCAATTAACCAAGTTCACGAAAGCATAAAAACATTTAATACAATTAATAACGATGCAAAAAATCTATTAGAAATAGTTGAAGTCAATGAAAAGGAAGTTGGGACCTTAGATAGAGAAATATCAGATATTCAAAATACAATGGTAGAAGTTAATTCATCTATAGGTATTTTAATGGGACATATTAATAGCATTGAGTCGTTTTTAGGTGATATTATGAATATTGCTGAACAAACTAATCTTTTAGCTCTTAATGCGTCTATTGAAGCAGCACGAGCTGGTGACCATGGTAAGGGTTTTGCAGTTGTTGCAGAAGAAGTTCGAAAGTTAGCTGAGCAATCTAGTGGTACTGTTGAAGATATATCAAAAATATTACATGAACTTATGGGTGCTTCAGGAAAAAGTCGAGATGAGATTGCTGAAGGTACAAAATCGATTGCAGAGGGTGTTGAAATAATGAGACGCTTTAGAGGGACATTTGAATCATTACAAGAAAACTTTGTTAGTCTTGAGAATCAAATAAACCATGAGTCAGAAAATTTTTCGAAGTTAGATGAAAGTTTTGCAGGAATTATGAGAAATATTGAGGATATTGCAGTTTTATCTCAGAAGAACTCCAATGAACTTAATGAAATTCAAGAAAACTATAGTGGACAAACTAACAATATCGTAGTAATTAATGATAATGTAAGTAAAATAAGACAGACATCTGAGAAATTAAATAGCAGTATAAGAGTTCATAATAGTAATATTTAGATTCGGTACATTCTAATTAACCGAATTACAAAACAAATAAGCTACTGGAAATAAGATTGAAATGGTCTTATATCTAGTAGCTTTTATTTGTTATTCTACTTTATTTGTTGAAGAACTTCATCAACTGATTGTTTAACTGATACATAAAGCTTTGATAGCGAGGGTTCGCAAATCAGTGAACCTATTAAGTTAATAGGATTATTTATCTGTCTATCATGAATGTTTTGATAGAAATCAGAAGTTAGTTTGTCTTCTTTTATGTGAGGGAAAATATACCACTGTTTTGCTGCTATAAGGTGGTTAATGTTGAGACCACTCATTTTTATATCTTGAGTGATATCTGTGACAAGTTTCCTTGAAACATGCCCATAAGCGTAAGCTACAATGATTGTTCTGCCATCATATTTGGTTGGATGATAAAACTGTATTTTTTCCTCTTTACCAAGATTGGTCTTGAAATATGTAGACACAGCATTATCATCATCTACTTCAAAAGCACAGGTCATAAATGGATGTGTATCGATACTTTTCATCAAACCATTATAAATCTCATCCTTTATAACATTTCGAGGCAGTTTGGTAGTAATGAGTACCTTATCATAATAATCTAAGTCATAATAGGTTTCTACTTTTACTTTGCCATCATTGACTTCAATGTTGTTGACTTCAATGGAGTAACGGATGTCCGAAATATTTCTACTGAGTTTCCTTATTAGTTCAGATGTTCCTTTGTTAATAAATAAAAGTTTTTCGCCTTTAATAAACGCATTAATAGTATCGATATTAAATATTTTTAAGGCGTAGAACGCTTGAGTTTCCTTGATACTACCATAACCAAATGAAGATAGATGTGGCTTGAAAACGTGTCTAATAGTGTTTAGGTTGTGTTTGATTAAAAAGACGTCTAATGAAACAAGTAAATCCTCATGAATATATGAGTAGTTCATTTGATTTAGTGAAGATTCATATTGTTTTAGAATTTCCTTTAATCGAACCAGCTCTCTTAATAGCGTCATGACTTCTTGATTGGATATATGTTCAACAGTTTCAAAATTTTCATCTATGAAGGTACGATAAGTATGTTTCTCGTTGTATTCTAGTTGAAGTTCGATGAGAAGTTCTTTTATTTGATCTCGAAATGCAAAAACTGTTCCTAAATCAATAGACATATCCTTACTAACAAGTGTTTGGCAGTGTCCGCCAAGATACTCTTGTTTTTCATAAACTGTAACGTCTATTCCTTCCTTTTCTAGGAGATATGCTGCTAGCATACCGCTAAATCCTGCACCTATTACTGCAACTTTCATTTAAACCCCTTAGTATTCTCTATCTATATATGCCCATAATGGCAAGATTGTATTCGTGTTGGTTGCTTTGTTATGATACTCAATTGGTGTAAGTAGTTCATCACCGTATAGTTGTTTTTCTTGAATATTATATAGTCTAACATAGCGGGTGATTTCTTTTCTTAAAGATTGTAAATCCAAAGCCTCATGTTTTTTGCTAAGAAAAAAGGTGAGTAGTTGACTTGTATATTCTCGTTGTAATGCCTTCATTTTTTTCGTATCATCTGACTCGTCTAATATAAATGTTTTAATATGAAAATCATTTCTATGTAGGATACTTAGAACATCTTTCTCTAGTTTGCTTTTGCTTTTTTTTATTAATAGTGAATCATTGAAAAAGCATAGATACTTGCTTCGTAATTTCATCGTGTGAGAAACTGGTATAGCTACAGCCGCCAGTAGTTCTTCAAAATACTCTATCTTGATTTCAGGATAAATTCGGGTACATGATACTTTGCTTTTAATATCGAAAAAAGTGTATTCAAACAAGTTTCCTAGTTCTTTGTAGTAGCCATAATCGGTTATCCAAAAGAGCCAACATTCACCACTTGAGAAATCGTTAAGTGTTGGTAGATCTTTTGAATTATGTACATTTTTTTTTGCCGCGTATACTATTCTGCTTTGTCGATTAGTAAGACTGTGACGTTTCATAATATTAAACACTGCCGATTCACTGATATTGTGACCAATCTCTTCTAATAGAAATTTTATAGCCTTAGGGCCGTATTTTGGATATGTTCTGATCAATTTCAATACGTCTAATTCTATATGTTCATCAGTCTTATTAACAGGTGTAAAATTCTTTTTTATTTCACTAAGTCCATTGAGACCGCTTGTTTTATATCTTTTCATCCACCGATAATATAAGGTTCTAGAAATGGCATATTTTTCGCATGTAACTTTTACACCAAATTCTTGTCCTTCAGTGAGTATCTTAAATTTTTCGTTTTGATCCATCTTATCTCCATAATTTCACAAACAGTGTAACATTTATAAGTTTGTTTGAATAGCAATATTTTAGTAAAAAAAATATTACTTTCGATATGTGTTTACACTTATATGTATTATAACACATAAATTATCTGAATATTCATGGATTGCATGAAAATATCAAGTGTAAACACTTTGCTAAAGTGATGAAACAACAAAAATTCGATAGATTGTGAAGTTGTTGTCAATTTTTCTTGTTGCTATAATCAAGATAGATGAACAACAATGGGAGGTTAATAATGAGTGAAATGAAGGTTTATAAGATTCAGAAGAATATTCATGAGGACAATGCTAAAGTAGCTGAAGTTACAAGAAATGAGTTGAAAGCTCAAAATACATTTTTGATTAATATCATGTCTTCACCTGGTAGTGGTAAAACAACTACGCTTTGTAAGACCATTGAGACGTTAAAAAATGAAATGAAAATTGGTGTTATGGAAGCAGATGTAGACTCTGATGTAGATGCTATTGCAGTACATGAAGCTGGTGCTAAGGCAATTCAACTTCATACTGGTGGTATGTGTCATCTAGATGCAACTATGACAAAACAAGGATTAGATGAGCTAGGTGTAGAAGAATTGGATCTAGTATTCTTAGAGAATATTGGGAACTTGATATGTCCAGCAGGATATGACACTGGAGCAATGAAAAATGTTGCGATTCTTAGTGTACCAGAAGGTGATGATAAACCACTTAAGTACCCAAAAATATTTGGTGCAGTAGAGGTATTAATAGTTAGCAAGATAGATACTATGGAGCACTTTGACTTTAAGTTGGATTTACTAGAAGAACGCGTAAGAAAGTTAAACAAAGATATGGTCATTTTCCCAATCTCAGCTAAGACTGGTGAAGGTGTAGAAGCGTGGGCGAACTGGATCAGAAAAGAAGTTAGAGGAGAGTAGTATGGCTAAGAAGGTAGAAAAATCAAACTTTAATAAATCAGAAAGATTCAACTTTGCTCTGAATTGGGCAGACGTTGATGGCAGAGAATATAGACAAGTAATATTAGATTTAGCGAATAAGGTAGGAAGAACAAAAGCAGGGACAAGTCGTGAAGCTATTCCTTTTGGTCCTGAATATTATGCACTTGCACCGATTTTAAATGATTATCAAGCTCATATTGCAATGCAATTGAAGTTTAGAGAAAAAATAAGTGCTAAAGAAGTTGCAAAGGCAGCCAATGAACCACTTGAAAAGGTTGTTAAAGCATTAGACCATATTGCATGGGCGGGTGTTGCTTTTGTAAATAATGTTGATGGTGTAGATATGTTCTGGCAAGATATTTTTGTTCCAGGTCACTTAGAAATGATCAACAACAATAAGGAACTTGTTAAGAAATTTCCAGAAGTAGCAGAGGCTTTCTACTATTTCGGTAGCAAGAAAGGACCTATGGCAGCAGGTATCATGCCTATTGGTGGTGGTCCTATGCGTGTGTTACCTATTGAAAGATCAATTGATGGTAACTCACGAAAAGCAACTTATGAAGAATTATCAAAACATTTAAATGAGGCTGAAGTATTTTCTGTGTCGGACTGTTCATGTAGAACATCTCGTGAGGCAATGGGTGAAGGATGTGGTCACTTAAAAGAGGATATGTGTATACAGTTAGATCATGCTGCTGAGTACTATATTAGAACAGGGCGTGGTCGAGAAATAACTAGAGAAGAAGCTTTTGATATCATACGTAGAGCAGAAGATAATGGATTAATGCATTCAATTCCAAACTTAGATGAACCAGGACATACACATGCAATATGTAACTGTTGTGGATGTGGCTGTTATGCAATGAGACTTGCTAATGAGTTTGTTAACAATGATATTGTTAGATCTAATTATAAATCAGTAGTTGATGAATCGAAATGTGTTGCTTGTGGTGAATGTGTTGATGTATGTCCAACCAACGCCTTAAGATTAGGACAAAAGTTATGTTCTAGTGATGAAATCAATAAACCTCATATTGAGGAAACACCTAGAAATAGAGAATGGACAGAGGATAAATGGAATAGTGATTACAGAGTAAATAGAAAAAATTCAGTGGACTCTGGAACTGCTCCTTGTATTACTAAATGTCCAGCGCATATTCCGGTACAAGGTTATGTTAAGTTGGCAGCTCAAGGTCGTTACACAGAAGCACTTGAGTTAATTAAAAAACATAATCCACTACCAGCAGTATGTGGTCGTGTATGTCCAAGACTATGTGAAGAAGATTGTACACGTGGCGATATTGATGAAGCTGTAGCTGTAGATGATATTAAAAAGTTTATAGCAGAACAAGATTTAAATGATGATTTAAGATATATTCCTGAGAAGAGACATGATTATAGTGATAAGAAAATTGCAATTATTGGTGGTGGTCCATCAGGTTTGACTTGTGCTTATGATTTAGCAATCGATGGTTATGATGTCACAGTCTTTGAAAAAGAGAAAAAATTAGGTGGAATGCTTTCATATGGAATTCCTTCATATAGACTTGAAAAAGATGTTATTGATGCAGAAATTGATGTAATAGAGCAAATGGGTGTAACATTTAAAACGGGTATTGAAGTAGGTAAAGATATTTCAATGAAAGATCTTAGACTTCAAGGTTATAATGCATTCTATGTAGCTATTGGAGCTCAAAAGGGCCGCCGAATTGGTATCGATGGTGAAGAGGCCAATGGTGTTATAAGTGGCGTAGACTTCCTTAGAAATGTAAATCTTGGTCACGAATCTGGCGTGAGTGGAAAAGTTGTTGTTATCGGTGGTGGAAATGTTGCCATTGATGTTGCAAGATCTGCTACAAGATTATCTGATGTTACATCAACTGAAATTTACTGTTTAGAGGATAGAGAATCTATGCCTTGTCATGAAGAAGAGGTTGTTGAAGCGCTTTCTGAGGATGTAGCTGTTAACAATTCGTGGGGACCAACAAGAGTAGTTCTAGAAAATGGCGAAGTGGTAGGAATTGAGTTTAAGAAGTGTCTATCTGTATTTGATAATGAGGGTAGGTTTAATCCAAAGTACGATGATAATGATACTAAGATTGTACCATGTGATTATGTATTGCTTTCAGTTGGTCAGACATTTGATTATGGTGCACTGTTAGAAGGTGAAAACGTTCAACTGACAAATAGAAATACAATTCAGGTTGATCCTATTACTCTACAAAGTACAAAAGAAGATATATTTGCTGGTGGTGATATTGCAAGCGGTCCAAGATTAGCAATTGACGCAATAGCAGCAGGTAAAGAAGCAGCTGTTTCTATACATCGTTTTGTACAGAATGGACAATCATTGGTATTTGGTAGAGACAATCATTCTTATAAGATGTTTGACAAAGATGCTTTAGAATCTATATCAGATTATGATGGAACTCAAAGACAACGTATAGATCATGTTGATGGACAAGTTTCGAAAACTACATTTAAGGATTTAAGAGGTATTTTAACTGAAGATCAGATTAAGAAAGAAACAGAAAGATGCTTGGGTTGCGGTGCTACAAAAGTGGATGAGTACCTTTGTGTTGGATGTGGAGCTTGTACACTTAAATGTAAGTTTGATGCAATTACTCTAGAGAGAGTACATGATGTTAAAGGGTTTGAAATTGATAACTTACCAAAGGCAGTTATTAAAAAAGTAGTAAGTCGTAAAGTTAAGATTGCTGCTCATAAGTTGAATCCGTTTAGCTAAAAGCGAAGGAGAGAGTATGCATGAATTAGGTATTGTTTATGAAGTTGTTAAGATCGTTGATGGTTTTGTCAAAGAAAATCAATTAACAACTGTAGAAAAAATAGTTTTGGAAATTGGCCAGTTATCACAGGCCATTCCAAGATTTATAGAGGAGTGTTATCCAGCTGCTGTAGATGGAACAGATTATGAAAACACAGCGTTGGAAATCATTGTTATGCCAGCTAATGCTAAATGTAAAGAATGTGGTGAAGTCTACAATGTGGTTGAACATAGAAAAGTATGTCCGAGTTGTCAAAATGATGACTTTGATTTACTAACGGGGCAAGAGTTCAACATTAAAGAAGTTGTAGCACGCTAGATAATTAAGGAGGCTTGAGTGGGGTTATTATTTAATGGATTGACCGTTGGAAGCACAATTACATTTATTGTTTTTGTAGCAGTCATGATTATTGTGAATGAAGTAACGCGTAAATCACTTGGTATGTCAATAGCTGTATATTGCGTATTACCAATTGTGTTGGCTATATTGGTTTCATTAGGGGTAATGGGATCGCCAACAGGTAAGACTTGGTTTGGTTGGGTAAAGGTCGTTTCAGCATTGATTGGTGTTTATGGTTTCATGTTGATTAGATTTACGAATCTTGGTAAAAAGAAATTTGCGGCAATTTTTCCGGTGACAATTTTATCTTTGAACATTGCAGAAGCGGTTTACAGAGAATTTCAGGTATTTGCAACTTATAAAACTTTAACTGTAGATGCAGGTGGTATTACAATTCTTGGTGGTGGTTGGAATATATTTAATGCTGTATCGGGTATATTCTGTATTGTGACTTTAGCTGGTTTTGTTGGTATTTCTGTTTCAAAAGACAAATCAAGAGATATGGTATGGCCAGACATGACATGGATTTATATTGTAGCGTATACATTATGGAACTTTGCATATGTTTATAATTGTATTTCTACACGATCAATGTATGCTGGAGTAGGTATTTTACTAGCCGCTTTTATAGCAGAAGTTGTATTCAAAAAAGGTGTGTGGTTGCAACATAGAGCTCAAATTCTATCTTTCTATGCAATGTTCTCTTTGTCTGTAGATTATCAGGCAAGTGCATGGTTTCAAGTATATCCAACTTATAAGGAAAGTGGATTATGGACAATCAGTCTAATTGCATTTGCTTTTAATCTGGGAGCCTTTGCTTATATGGTTTATATCATAAAGAAACATAAGAAGAATCCTATAAAAGAGGAAATATATACACATACAAAGTATTATCAAGAAAGTATAGAAATGAATAATATCGGATAAGATACCACTTTTGTGGTATTTTTTTGTAAGAGAGAATCAAGTTGCTTGATTCTCTCTTTGCCTGTCTAATCTAAGTAATTATTCTTCCAAGAACCAAATCCTTTTTATAAGCCCATTTTCAAATTCCATCATATTGAATTCATCTTGAGCAGTACCATAAGGTTCCTTTATATGTTCTGTGAAAACAACTTTATCTTCTAGGGTCATCATGTCAACGATTGTATTAATAGAGCGATCATTTTCGAAGAGTTCCTTATAGAAGTTCAGCATAGCATCTTTACCTTCAACGATTATGCTGTTGTTTTCGAGATTTCTTATTATTATGTCAGGATGAACCAGTTTCCCAAGTCCATCTAAGTCTTTGTTGTTGAACTTGGTCATTATAATGTCCATATACTTCCTAGTGATTTTCATTACAACCTCTTTCTATAAGATTAGACTGGTACTATAAAAGTACCCAGCAATTAATTAGATAATCATAGTTGCTTCCTTACATTAGGAAGAATAGATTAATATGAACTATTCATACAAAGAGAAATGAGACTGTGACATAATATTATTAGTAAGGAATATATAGAAGGGGAAATAAGATGATTTTAGTAGAAGAATATAACAAGAGTATTAAGGAGCTATTAAACTTAAGCGAAAAAAGATTTGTGTTTTCATCGATTATGGAGGGACATACTCAGGGTCAAATTTACGTAAATGATTTAGAAAAACCAGAAGTATATGTTATTATGGATGGTGGGAACTTTGTATTGTATTTTGGTGGTAATACAGATGATGCAGATAAGTATGAGGCTTGTGTGAAGTATGCTAAAAGCGATATTTTAACAAGTGAGTTAAGAAATACTTATGATGATCATATATTAATTGCTTTTACTTCCGAAGGGTATAAAGAAGCTTTAGTTGAGAATCTGAATAACTCAATTGTTCATAAGGGCATGAAATCATTGTATAGATATGATTTGAAGAACTTTAAACAGAATGAGTATGATTTGAATGATTATGTAGTCAAATCAATTGATGATACGATACTTAATAGCAAACTTGAAAATTTAGATCAGCTTTTAGATGAAATAAAATGTATGTGGGGAAATGAAAAACCATTCCTAGAATATGGCTTTGGCTATTGTGCTGTAAGAGATAGTAAGTTACTTGCATGGTGCGCAGCTGAGTTTGTAAGTTCTGAATCTTGTGGTATTGGTATTGAAACTATTGAGGATGAACAAGGGAAAGGGATTGGAACCCATGTAGCATTAAAGTTTGTCGAAAGATGCTATAGAGATAAGATTACACCACATTGGGATAGTTGGTTAAAGAACTACCCTTCTGTGAAAATCGCTCAAAAGGTAGAATTCGATAAAATAGAAGATTATGAAGCTTTTGTAGTCAAGTTCTAAAATTGAATCTAAGTGGAGAGTTTAACTCCGAAAACAATTCAATTACTATGATAGACCTATATTTTTAGGCTTTATTTTTACTTAATCTATATATAAATAGATATAAAATCAGTATGTCAGTTTTTGATGTATATCTTTTATGCATGTAAAAAAAATGTACACATCGCTGTAAGTTAGTGAATTGAATAGTTTGATATTTTTTTAACAAGAGTGTATATAAAATGTACACTTTTTTAAATTTTCTATGTTTATTCTCTTATCAAGAATAAATAAACCTAGGATAGAATATATGCTAGAACCATTGAAAACAGTGTAAGAATTATTATTTTTATAAAAAATGATAATAAATTAACAATTGGCATCGAAATTGCTAATATAATATGCAAGGAGTTGATACGATGAAATTAAATAATTTACATTTAGAAATCAAGGATCATATTGCGACGGTAATATTAGATCGACCACCGGTAAATGCACTTAATATGGAAGTGCTCAAAGAACTCGATACAGTTTTTCAAGACTTGGATAAGAATGATGATGTTCATGTAGTTATTCTTACAGGTGCTGGTAAAGCATTTGTTGCAGGTGCAGATATTTCTGAGATGCTAGACAAGACAGCTGTAGAAGGTAAAGACTTTGGTGCATATGGTTCAAAAGTATTTAGACAAATTGAAACATGTTCTAAACCTGTCATTGGTGCAATCAATGGATTTGCATTAGGTGGAGGATGTGAACTTGCATTAAGTTGTGATTTAAGAGTTGCATCTAATAGAAGTAAATATGGTCAACCTGAAGTTGGGTTAGGTATTACTCCAGGCTTTGCTGGTACACAAAGGTTACCGAGAATTGTTGGCCGTGCAAGAGCAAAAGAAATGATTTTAACAGGTGATATGATTGATGCTAATGAAGCGGATAGAATTGGTCTTGTTAATAAAGTTGTGGAACCAGAACTTTTAATGGAGACTGCTATGGAGTATGCAAAGCGCATATTAAAGAATGGTCAATTAGCTGTTAGATACTCAAAAGCTGCAATCAATGAAGGTATTGATTTAGATTTTGAATCAGGAAACAATCTAGAAAAATTATATTTTGGTATGTGCTTCTCTACTGAAGACCAAACTGAAGGTATGAAAGCATTTTTAGATAGAAGAAAAGCTGAGTTTAAGAATAAATAAGGAGGCCACATGAAAATAGGTATTTTAGGTGCAGGTACAATGGGCGCTGGTATTGCTCAAACATTTGCTCAATCAGGTTATGAAGTTGTAATTAGAGATTTAGAACAAAGCTATTTAGAAAAAGGTCTTAACACTATTGATAAAAGCTTAAGTAGACTTGTTAAGAAAGAAAGAATGACAGAAGATGAGAAGAATACAGTTCTTTCAAGAGTCACAATTTCAACAGATGTTGAAAGTTTAAAAGATGTAGATTTAGTTGTTGAAGCTGCAGTGGAAAATATGACTATTAAAAAGAAGATTTTTGCTGAACTTGATGAAGTAGTTAAAAAAGAAGCTATTTTAGCAACAAATACATCATCGCTTTCTATTACAGAAATTGCTTCTTCTACGAATAGACCAGACCAAGTAATAGGTATGCACTTCTTCAATCCAGTACCGATGATGAAGTTGGTAGAAGTAATCAATGGTATTGCAACAAGTGATGAAACTAAAAAGACTATTTTAGAATTAACTGAAAAAGTTGGTAAGACAGCAGTAGTTGTAGAAGAAGCACCAGGTTTTGTTGTAAATAGAATCTTGATTCCAATGATTAATGAAGCTGTTGGTATCTTAGCAGAAGGTGTTGCAAGTGCAGAAGATATTGACAATGCTATGAAGCTAGGCGCGAATCATCCGATTGGTCCTTTAGCATTAGCGGATTTAATTGGTAACGATGTTAATTTAGCTATTATGGAAACACTTTATAGTGAAACTGGTGATAGTAAATATAGACCTCATCCACTTCTTAAGAAGATGGTAAGAGGAAATCTACTTGGCAGAAAAACTAAACAAGGCTTTTTTGCATATTAGAAAGAGAGGATAATAATGGAGTTTACTTTAAAAAAGGAACATAAGTTACTTAAGGATCTTTATCAATCATTTGCTGAAAATGAAGTAAAACCTTTGGCGGCTGAAGTTGATGAAGAGGAACGTTTCCCAATTGAAACAGTTAAAAAAATGGCTGAAATTGGTATGATGGGTATTCCAGTACCAAAAGAGTATGGTGGTGCAGGTGCTGATAATGTAGCATACGCTATGGCAGTTGAAGAGTTAGCTAAACACTGTGGTACTACTGCAGTAATTGTTTCAGCACATACTTCACTTTGTATCGCACCTATTTTAGAGAATGGTACACCAGCTCAAAAAGAGCAGTACTTACCATCACTTGCAAAAGGTGAGAAGATTGGTGCTTTTGGTTTAACAGAGCCTAATGCTGGTACAGATGCTGCAGGACAACAAACTATTGCAGTTCTTGATGGTGATAACTACATCCTTAACGGTTCTAAGATTTTCATAACAAATGCAGGTTATGCAGATGTTTATATTATCTTTGCTATGACAGATCGTTCTAAAGGCTTAAAAGGTATTACTGCTTTTATCGTTGAAAAAGGCTTTGAAGGATTCTCAATTGGTAAGAAAGAGAAGAAAATGGGTATCAAAGGTTCTGCTACTTGTGAGTTAATCTTTGAAAACTGTGTTGTTCCAAAAGAGAATATGTTAGGTAAAGAAGGTCGTGGATTCGGTATTGCAATGAAGACACTTGATGGTGGTAGAATTGGTATTGCTGCTCAAGCACTTGGTCTTGCTCAAGGTGCTTTAGATGAAACTGTTAAGTATACAAAAGAAAGAAAACAATTTGGTAGAGCTATTGCTAAATTCCAAAATACACAATTTGAATTAGCATCAATGGATACAAAAATTGAAGCTTCAAGATTATTAGTTTATAAAGCTGCATATTTTAAAGATCAGAAGATGAGATATTCAAAAGAAGCTGCTATGGCGAAATTATTTGCTGCTGATACTGCAATGGAAGTAACAACTAAAGCTGTTCAGTTACATGGTGGTTATGGTTATACTCGTGAGTATCCAGTAGAAAGAATGATGCGTGATGCAAAGATCACTGAAATCTATGAAGGTACTTCTGAAGTACAAAAGATGGTTATTGCAGCAAATTTACTAAAATAGGAGGCAGATAAATGAATATTATTGTTTGTATCAAACAAGTACCAGATACAACAGAGGTAAGATTAAATCCTGAAACTGGTACATTGATTAGAGATGGCGTACCAAGTATTATAAATCCAGATGACAAGGCTGGCTTAGAAGCAGCTCTTGATATGAAAGATGCACATGGTGCACATATTACAGTTATTACTATGGGTCCACCACAAGCGGATGTTGCTTTAAGAGAAGCACTAGCAATGGGTGCTGATAAAGCTATTTTATTAACAGATAGAGCATTTGCAGGTGCAGATACACTTGCTACATCAACTACACTTGCTGCAGCTATTAGAAAACTTGACTATGATCTTGTTATCGCAGGTAGACAAGCAATTGATGGTGATACAGCACAAGTTGGTCCACAAATTGCAGATCACTTAGACTTACCACAAGTATCTTATGTAGCTGGACTTGAGAAAAAAGATAACAGTGTTATCTTAAAGAGACAATTTGAAGATTCATATCATATGATTCAAGTAGAAATGCCTTGCTTGATTACAACACTTTCTGAAATGAACAAGCCTAGATATATGCGTGTAGGTGGTATTATGGACGCTTATAATGAAAAGGTTGTTGAAAAGTGGACTTTAGAAGATATTGAAGTTGATACAACTAAAATTGGTTTAAAAGGTTCACCTACAAAAGTTAAGAAGTCATTTACTAAAGGTTCAAAGCCTGCTGGTGAGAAGCATGAAGTTTCACCTCAGGAAGCTGGTAAGTTGATCGCATTGAAGTTGAAAGAAAAATATGTAATCTAGGAGGATATGATGAATTTAAAAGATTATTCAGGTGTTACGGTATTTTGTGAGCAACGTGAGAATGTGATTTCAAATGTATCGTATGAATTAATTGGTAAAGGTAGAAGAATTGCTGATGAGATTGGTGTTAAAGTAACAGCAGTTTTACTTGGTAATAATATTGAATCAGAGTGTGACAAACTTGTTCACTTTGGTGCTGATGAAGTAATATATGTAGATGATAAAGCATTAGAGCTTTATACTACAGAAGCATATACACAAGCATTAACAACAGTTTTAGAAGAAACTAAACCAGAAATCGTACTTATTGGAGCAACTTCAATTGGTAGAGATTTAGGTCCAAGAGTATCTTCAAGATTAAACACAGGTTTAACAGCAGACTGTACAAGCTTAGAAGTTGGTGAAGAAAAAGAACTTCTTATGACTAGACCAGCTTTTGGTGGTAATATCATGGCAACAATTATTTGTCCTGACCATAGACCTCAAATGTCTACAGTACGTCCTGGTGTAATGACAATGTTAGAAGAAGATACCTCAAGAGATGGTTCAATTAGAAGAGTAGATGTTAAGTTTACTGATGCTATTTCAAGAGTTAAAATCTTAGAAGTTGTTAAAGAAGAAAAAGTAGAAGCAAATATTATTGAAGCAAACATCTTAGTATCTGGTGGTCGTGGTGTTGGTTCAAAAGAGAACTTCGATACTCTTCATGATGTAGCAGATATTCTTGGTGGTACAATTTCAGCTTCAAGAGCTGTTATCGATTCAGGCTGGTTTGATCATTCTAGACAGGTTGGTCAAACAGGTACAACTGTAAGACCAGACGTTTATATGGCTTGTGGTATTTCAGGCGCTATCCAGCATGTTGCTGGTATGGAAGAATCAGATTATATTATAGCTATTAACAAAGATGCTGAAGCACCAATCTTTGATATAGCAGATTTTGGTGTTGTTGGTGATGTAAACAAAGTATTACCACATTTAATTGAAGAATTAAAGACAATGATTAAGTAGGAGGTTGTCATGATTGGTGAAAAAGTAATCATAAGAGTGCGTTTAAGTATGGAAGATGCACATTACGCTGGAGAGCTTGTAAATGGCTCAAAGATGCTTGATTTCTTTGGAGATGTTGCAACTGAATTACTTATCAGATTAGATGGTGATGAAGGTTTATTTAGAACATATAACAAAGTAGATTTCTTAGCACCTACTTATGCTGGTGACTTCATGGAATACCATGGTTGGTTAGAAAAAGTAGGAAATACTTCTCGTGTGATGAAATTTGAAGCTTATAAAGTGATTGAATTAGCGAGAGATAAGGATTTAGCAGCATCAGCAGCAAATGTGTTAAATCCTCCAGTTTTAGTTGGTACAGCTGAAGGTGTTTGTATTACACCTAAAGAGTGTCAAAGATAAAGATACTCTAGAGGACGCTTATCAGAACAGTTTAATAACCATAGAGAACATCTTAATCTTTTGATTGAGGTGTTTTCATTTTTTTTGTTAAATCAAGGCTTTGTTGACGCTGACTTTGAATTGTATTAAAATGACTATAGATTGTAAAAAAATAACTCGGAAAGAGGCCTAAATGAATCTCTGCAGTGAATATCTCAGAATTATCTTAAATAGAATAAATGATGCAATTATTATTATTGATGCGAAAGGCATGATTGTTAGTGTTAATCAAAGGGCAGAGCAGCTTCTTGATTTGCAGAAGAAGTTTTATGTTTCAAAACGTATTGATGAGGTTATTGAAAATACAGAACTAATTCGAGTTGTTGAAACAGGTAGTGAAGAAATCAATGTTCAATTTGTCTATAAGGATAGACATTATTTTGTGGACCGTTTACCTGTCATTCAAAATGGGAAAATTGAGGGTGCAATAGCCATTTTTCATGATATGACAAGGATTGTAGATCTGCATAAAAAATCTGAAGAAGATAAAATGTATATTGAAACCTTAGACACAATATTGGATACTTGCTCTGAGCAAGTCGTATTAATAGATGAAAAAGCCAAAATTAAAATGATGAGTGATAGCTATAAACGTCATTTAGGCATTACAGAACCTGAAGGTAAATATGTATGGGAAGTTATTGAAAATACAAGACTTCATATAATACTAGAAACTGGTGAAAGTGAAATTGGTGATATTCAGAAGATTAATGGCAGAAGAATGATCGCTATGCGTATCCCTATAAAAAAAGATGGGAAAGTTATAGGTGCTATTGGTAGAGTGATGTTCAATGATATCAGTGAGCTGAAGCATTTGAGTAAAAAATCAAGTGTATTAGAAGATGAAATGCAATTGGTCAATCCTGACAAGGCTAGGACCGGTAAATATACTTTTGACAGTTTGATTGGTAATTCTGAAGTTATCTCAAAAGTTAAACGTATTGCTCAAAGAGCTGCAAATACAGATTCAAATGTTTTAATTACTGGTGAAAGTGGGACTGGTAAAGAAGTCTTTGTTCATGCTATACACAATGCGTCTTTAAGAAGAAATAAGCCATTCATAAAAATAAACTGTGCTGCTATTCCTTCGGAGTTACTAGAATCAGAATTATTTGGTTATGAAGAAGGTGCTTTTACTGGTGCTAAACGTGGTGGAAAACGTGGTAAAGTTCAAATGGCAGATGGGGGTACACTTTTACTTGATGAGATTGGTGATATGCCTTTAGATATGCAAGCTAAGCTTCTTAGAGTGCTTCAGGAAAAAGAAGTTGAAAGAATTGGTGGTGAAGGTACAGTTAAAGTGGATGTCAGAATTATGGCTTCGACAAATAAGAACTTGTATCAAATGGTTCAAAATAAAGAATTTAGACAAGATCTTTATTATAGATTAAATGTAATGAACATCATGTTACCTTCTTTAAGAGAAAGATCTGAAGATATAGTTCCTCTTTCAAAGGAATTGTGTTATATCATAGCTAATCGTCTAGGTATAAATGTGAATGGTTTTTCTGATGAAGTGTTAAATATTTTCTTACAATATGATTGGCCAGGTAATATTAGAGAGTTAGAAAACGTTATTGAACGTGCAATAAATCTTTTGGATTATGACTCGATTATTAAAGAAGTGCACTTACCAGAACATATGCAAGGACAAAGGAAGAAGCTCATATACCCAACTGAGAAGTTAACGAATATTGCAAGTTATAATATTAAAAGAAGAGTAGAGGAACTTGAAAAGGAATTAATTGAATCGTGTTTAAACGATGTTGATTTTAATAAAAATAAAGCTGCTAAAATCTTAAATATTAGTCGAGTAAGTTTATATAAAAAAATAGAACAGTATAAGATTCAATGTAAATAATACCTAGATCCCTAAATCAATGCTGATTTGGGGATTTTACTGTATAAAAAGTTTTGTATAAAATTATTTAACACCTTCGAATCATTTTGAGCTATAATAGAAGAAAGTATACTATAAGACGTTTATGAGGTTTGTTAATTGTAATTGGTAAGCACAAATAGAGTTTAATGTAATTCATGAACATTTTGATGAATGAAAGTTCAGAAAATTCAGTGAAAATACACAATTCCATATGTGTAAAGAAACTAATAGAATATAACCTTTAAGGTCGCTAGAAGTATGTTGTGTAGGATGTTGTTAAATAGATTGATTTAAATTGCAAAGTTGTTTGGTAGGGAGAGTTAGAATGAAGAAATTTTTAATTGGCATTGTTATGGTTATTGTTTTGGTTGTGATTGGAATGTTAGGGTTTTTAACATTTTCTGATTATCGACCTGAAGCTGTAGAGGTACTGCATATAGAGCCTAAGGAGATAGCTGATATAGTAGATTCTGATTCTTTTACTGTGTGTACTTGGAATATCGGATATGGTGCTTTGGGAGCAAATGAAGATTTCTTTATGGATGGCGGAACGAAAGTTAGACCAGATAGTGAGTCGGTTATATATGATAATATGAAAAACATTCTGAGTAACATGGAAGAACTTGATTCAGATTTCTTTATGTTACAAGAAATAGATGTTGATTCTAAACGGTCTTACAATGTAAATCAACTAGATTTAATTACAGAAGTTTATAGCAATTATGAATACAGTTTTGCCAAGAATTATGATGTATCATTTGTACCAGTTCCATGGCCGCCTATGGGCGAAGTAGAAGCGGGGATTGCTACTTTTAGTAGACATAAAATTATGAATTCTGAAAGACATAAGTTTGAAGGTAATTATAGTTGGCCCAAAAATACTGTGATGTTGGATCGATGTTTTACAACAACTGTCATCAATCTTCAGAATAAAGAAGCTGATTTGGTATTGGTCAATGCTCATTTTTCTGCTTATGACGATGGATCATTAAGGGAAAAGCAGTTAAAGGCAGCTAAAGATTATATTACGCAGGAGTATGACAAGGGTAATTATGTTGTTCTTGGAGGTGACTGGAACCAGACTTTTGAAAGTGTTGATACTAGCCAGTTCAAACTTTATAAGAATGGTGAACTATATATGCCATCCGTGATACCGAGTGATTGGTTAGATTCTGGGTGGACTTATGCAATTGATGACAACAAGCCGACTTATAGATTGTTGAATGCTCCATATATAGAGGGATTAACACAAGTGGGTGTAATAGATGGCTTTGTTGTATCACCTAATATCTTGGTAAAAGAAGTTGAAGTTCTTGAATTGGATTTTAAGCATTCAGATCATAATCCAGTTGTTCTAGAATTTGAATTAAAGTAAATGAAGAAAGGACAACTCAGTTGAGTTGTCCTAATTTTATTATAGAGTTCTAGTAGTAATCTAAACGCCATATAAGATGGCTTGAGCCGACTGATGAGTAATCTATCCCAGACAAGTTTTTATACATCCAGTTGTTATTAACTATTTTCTTAACGACTTCGAGATTTGTATCGTATACATCAGGTAATTGTATCATACATTTAGATGACAAATGGTAAAGAAGATTCTGTAAAACCTCGTCAACGTTAATTCCATCATCGAGGATGAGTTCAAGAATGTTGATGTCCTCTTTGAAATTATAGACAACATACCCTATCAATTGCTTATCTAGATATATAGATAGTGATTGGTGCAAATCTGCTTCTTCCATAAACCATGAACTAAAATACTCAGGAGTTCTTGCAATAGGACCATTAAGTATTCTTGAAAAATTTCGGTATAAAACAAGTAATTGATCACTTTGACTTGAATGAAGAGGACCAAATATGTAACCATAATCCTTCATTTCAGTTTTTAAGAGCTTTTGTTGTAGCTTTCGATGCTCATATCCAAAACTCTCATAAAGCTTATCTGCACCAGAACCTAGGACTGAAACTTGATAATTGTTTTCTGTCATGTATTCTATAGCCAATTTTAGAAGTGAACTGGCAATACCATATCCTCTATAATCAGGTAAGGTACAGACCTCTCCAATACCACCCATTTTAACGCATTGTCCATTGTAATAAATCTCTCTATTAAGTACTCTTACAGAACCGACGAGATTACCCTTATCTTCACATACGAAGATGGATTCGTGGTTTCTATTTGGATCATTAACAAAGTGTCTCTCGAAGTATTCTAGTGGCAAAGAGAATGCTTCTTGGCATAACTGCAACCACTTGTTGACTTCATTTATTTTTAGTGCTCTGAAATTCATATTAAGCTCTTTTCTAAACTTACAGTAATCTAAGGATTAATACTTAGAAGTCATTTTTAAATCACTATTTTTATAACTATAATTTATTATACCTATAGTGCTCATCATCTTACAACACTTGGTCTGAAAATAATAATGATATATTTATAATGTCTTATAAATTGACATTGGCTTTGGTGTAATTATTATGTAATCAAGACGAAATAGTCGTGTGAAGTTTATAGACTATAATAGTATTTGTATGGTCAATAAAGAGGGGGGAATATGATTAAAATAAGAACACTAACAGAAGAGGATATGAAACAAGCGATAGAGTTAAAAATCATGTGTTGGACTGAGGAATTAGCAGGGAAAGCAGAAAATACACTTTCGGTTTCAACTGAATTAGAATCATGGATGCAATGGATGAGTACAGCAGAGGAAAATAACGATATACGTTTATTAATAGGTGCATTTGAAGATGATCAAATGTTAGGTGTTGCTTTCGGTAGTTTTGCTGAAACTGATGACATATCTGAAAAGGGAATAGAGCTAAATGGACTTTGGGTTTACCCTGATCAAAGAAACAGAGGTGTTTCATTAAAACTGATGGTCTATATGTTAGATTTCTACTTAAAAATGGGTATGGAAAAAATGGTAATATACAATCATCATTATTCTCCATCCAATGGATTCTATCATAAGTTTGGTGCAGTGTTAAACACACAAATACCTCAAATGAATGGTAGACTTCTAATAGATGTTTTCTTAACAGATATACTATCAATGAAAGCGAATATGGAGCATTCGCTTATTAAGTATAGTGTAGATTGATGAACGTCATTAGAGCAATAATGCATTGTTTAAGAATCAATCTTGAGACTATAGTGAAAGATAGTCTCAATCTGATATGACTTAGATTTTGCAGTAAATTATAACTGAAAATTTATTAAGCTACAATAGGAAGATATCTAGTTTTTAGATATCTTTTTTACTATAAAGACTATAGTTTATCCTCAGATGAATTGTAAGTTGTAATATCTGAACAAATAGTTCGTACTTTACACTTAAAGCTTTCATTAGTACAGACAGTAACGAGATTAAGGCTATATCGCATAAAAAAAGGACCAGCACTATATCGTAGATATATGCCAGTCCTTTAAGTGTTTTTTTAAGAACTAGAAATAGTCTGAAGTTGTTTAATATTAAAAGATACAATGTCCATTGCAATATCAGATAATTCATCGATATCTATGCAATCATTGGATTTAATCCATTCTATGTATATAGAAATTAAACCAGTGGTAATATAGCTTAGATGATAATTAGCATTTGGGGGAATCGGCATATCAGGATCTAATAGTTTTTGCTCTAGTAATGTTATAATGCGGAGTTTAATTAAATCAATTAAGAATACATTGATTTGTGTATTTATAACAGTTTCAAATAGAGGTTCATTTTCTCTAAATATGTTGTTAAATGTCTTAAATAATAATTGGACAGTAAATTCAGATGAATCATCGATTTTTTTCATAGCATTGTTTAGTAAATCTTGCCCATATTCCTCAAGGAGTTCTTTTGTATTCGAATAATGCATATAAAAGGTTTTTCGATCAATTTGTGCTGTACGTGCTAAGAGAGTAATGGTTATTTTATCATAGTCGTATTGAGTGAGTAGATCTAGAAATGTAGTCTTAATTAATTGTTTTGTTTTTATGATTCGTTTATCTATTTTGCCAGTCATTGTGTCTAGCCTTTCTTCATAAATCTATAAGTAATAATCTAATATTTAAATTATATTCGGCAATTGAATATAATGCAAATACTATGGAATAAATAGTCAACAAAGTATTGATAAATGTGGTTTATTCCACAAATGGGGATTGTTTGGGTTGATGGTGATAGGAAGAATTGGTATAGTACACAAAGTATGGTGAATAATGTTATCTGAATCAATAATAATGCTGTGAATGTACAGTAGTTTATTGATACGTTTTTATAAGCATTATGATTTATGGAATTACCTAGAGATTTTGATAATGGATTCTTGTTTCATTTTGTTGCATTACAAGAGGTATCAGTGAACTAAACGTTACAACGACATGATTATGTATGGGTGAAGTATCTAGATTTAACAATATAGAGTGTTATATACAAGGAGAAAAAATGAAATTAGGGGTTAGAGGAAAGTCAATTATAAAGACAATCATATTCATGTTTATTACAACCATTTGCGTTTTATGGGTTACAAGAAGTTCTATTTTGAGTTCATTAGAAAAAGATGTTGAAAAATTTCTTGATTCGGATTCTAAATTAATTAAAGCATATTTAGGGTCAGTGACTCGCGGTGAATGGAATATTGTAAATGGAACGCTATATAAGGGCGATACAGTAATTGGTGATGGTAGTTTAGAGAATAGTAATTCTGCAATTATTGATATGTTTAATAGAAACTCGAACTCAATTTTTACAATTTTTATGAAATCGGAAGAGAATCACAGTTCTGAAGAAGGAGATTATTTAAGAGTGGCCACCAATGTTTTGCTTGAGAATGGTAAATATGCTGTTGGAACTTATATTTCAAAAGATGTAGCAGATGCTTTAGATAAAAATGAAATCTTTAAAGGGAAAATAGAAGTCTTAAATTCGCGTTATTATACGGTTTATGAGCCTGTATACGATTCGACAGGAAATGTTGTAGCAGCTTTGTTTATAGGTGAGAAGAGTGATTACATTGAAGTTGAGTTGAAATCCGCTATGACGAACATTGTTAAAGTATTTATTTTTGTGATTGCCCTGATTATCTTATTACAGACTTTTTCGAGTAGCAAATTGATTAAAAATATTAGGATTATTAAGTCCTCAATAGGTGAACTAAGTGCTGGTAATTTTACGGCATCATGTAACGTTTCTACTGGGGATGAAATCGAGGAGATATCTTATTCGATAAATGAAGCAAACGAAGCTTTAACGCTTTTAGTAGGAAGCACACAAAATGTTGTAGATGATGTATACATGAAATCACATAGATTAAAAAAAGATTTTGATGTGACCTTCGAATCTTCTAAGGAGATTAATATTGCAGTGGATGAAATATCAAAAGGTGCAGTATTACAAGCTGAAGAAGCTGAAGATGGAACACGATTAATGAACTCCTTATCACAAGATTTAGATGGAATATTAAGTTTAAATAAACTGCTGACTGAAAAAGCATTAAGTATTGGTGAAGATAACTCAAATGGAAAGAAAGCAATCACAGTTTTAACTGAGCAGTCAAGAGACACCGTTTCAATGGCAACAAATGTGGTTACTTCTATTGAGAAGTTAAAGGAATGTATAGTTTCAATAACTTCAATTACTTCTGCAATTGAATCAATAGCTAATCAAACTAACTTATTAGCTCTAAATGCCTCAATTGAAGCTGCAAGAGCTGGAGAAGCAGGACGTGGATTTGCCGTAGTTGCTGATGAAATAAGAAAGCTTGCAGAAGAAACGAGTAGAGCAACTGAAAATATAGGTGATCAAATTGAATATGTGCAAAGCAGTACTTTTAATGTAGTTTCAATAGTTGATCAAGTTACTGAAAATCTAAGTAAGCAGAACAAGTATACATTGAATGTGAATGATTCATTTAATACTATTGGTGAAAAAATAGATTCTATAGTAAGTTTGATAAATGATGTATACACAAAAACAGATAATGTAACAAAAAACAAAAATGAAATGCTCGCTACAATAACTAATGTTTCTGCTATAGCAGAGGAAACAGCAGCTTCTACACAAGAAGTAAGTGCGTCAGTTGATACACAATCAAATACTTATAATGAATCCTTAGAAATAATTAATACATTATTATCTTCCGTAGATGAGTTAAAAGTAGTGTTATCTAAGTTTACTATTATGTAAGTATGTAGTGATTAACCGTGGTGTACTCCCTTATGAGAGTGTACAGAGGCATAGAATAAATGGTTCTAATAATATGGAACCATTTATTTTCTAGTTTGATTTTGGGGGATAGTTAAATGAAAAAAAAGCTGTTTAGTTTAACTCTAATTCTGATAGTGATGTTATCATATAATATTTCAAGTTTTGGTGACAGATCAGATGCAATGGATTTAAGTAGTAAAAAAGTTTTGTTTATTAGTTCCTATTCACCCAGTTATGAAACTTTTTTTTATCAAGTAGATGGATTAAAATCGATTCTTGATGCAAATAATGTGGTATTAGATATTGAGTTTATGGATTCTAAGAGGTTTCATACAAAAGAGAACTATGATAATTTTTATCAATCCTTAAAATATAAGCTCGAAAATGGCGAGAAGTATGATTCTATTATAGTAGGTGATGATAATGCGCTCATTTTTGTTAAAGAGAATGAAGAGTTATTTGTAGGACAACCTATCATTTTTTTAGGAGTGAATGACATAACGTTAGCAGAAATGATGAGTATGAACTCAAACATGACAGGAATCGTAGAATCAGTGTCGTTTGATGGTACTTTTGAACTTGCAAAACAACTTCAACCAAATGCAAATCGAGTAGTAGCATTAACTGATTGTACAACTACTGGACAAGCTGTCCTAGACTCATACAAATCATATAGTCATCTAATCGATGACTTCCTATTTGAAACAATAGATTTGTCAGATTTGACTTTTGAGGAGTTTTCGGATGAATTATCAAAACTAAGTCCGGATGATATTGTCATTTTGTTGGCAGTTCATAGAGATGTGACAGGTAGAACTGTCACTTTTAGTGAAGGTGTGAGTGTGGTTACAGATGTCTTAGATCAGCCTGTTTATACGCTTTATGAGTTTGGATTAGGAACAGGTTTGGTTGGTGGAGAAGTTGTTTCATATTTTGATCAGGGGCAAAAGGCTGGAGAAATAGTCATAGATATTTTTAATGGAGAATCAATAGAAAGTATAAAACTTGTCGAAAACAGACACATAAGAATGTTGGATTACTTCGTTATCGAAGAGTACAATTTGTGTGATGTAGAATTATCAGATGATGTTATCTACATTAATACAAAGGAAAATATGCTTGTAAAGTATTTCCCATATATTTTAATAAGTCTTGTAATAATTGTTTCACAATATATGTTAATATTCTACCTTTATAGAAACATTAAATTCCGTAAAGGTGCAGAAGAAGAGTTGCTGAAAAAGAAGCAGGACTTGATTATCTCAAATGATGAACTGAAGATGCTTAACGAGGAAATGTTTGCATCAAATGAAGAATTGAGAGTTAGTAATGAAAAACTATCTGATGCAGTTCTTATGATTGAGGAGCAAAATAGAGAAATATATGATTTGATATATTTAGATGATCTTACTAAGTTAAAGAATAGAAAGGCAATTTTTGATTTAATAGATGATTGGCTAAAGGCTCCCCTCGATGAGTGTTCTTACGCTATCTTATTTCTGGATGTAGATAATTTTAAACTGATAAACGATACTTTTGGGCACGATTATGGTGACAAAATTATAGTTGAGACAGGAAAACGATTATCGTCTTTAGAGAGCAAAGATGCCAAGATTGGTCGATTTGGTGGCGATGAATTTTTGATTATCCATAAAAGTAGGAATGTGGATACAATTTCAGATTTCTTAAGCAAATTAGAAAGCTTGTTTAATGAGCCATTCTCGATAGATAATCGAAGCTTGTTTTTAACAATTAGTATTGGGGTTGCTATTTGTCCTATACATGGGAACGCGACAAAAGAGTTAGTTAAAAAGGCTGACATGGCTTTATATGAGGCAAAAAAATCGGGTAAAAATAGATTTATAATTTACGACCAGAATATGATAGAAACTTTGGAAGATAAGGTTCTATTTCAATCTCATGTACGCAAAGCCTTTAATAATAGAGAATTTTATATGAACTACCAACCGTACTTTGATATAAAAAAAGAATGTTTTACAGGTGCGGAGGCACTGATAAGGTGGAATAGTGTTGAGCTAGGGTTTGTCTCTCCATTAAAATTAATTCAAGCCTCAGAGGAAATGGGCTTAATTGTAGATATCGGTAGATGGGTAATAGAAAATGCTTGTTTGTTTTCGAAAAATATTAATGATAGAAATGAAGAGAGCATTGTTATCTCGATTAACATATCATCTGTACAAATGTTACATCCGAGTTTTATTAGTGATTTAGAGGAAATAATACATAGAACTGAGGTTAACCCTAAAAATATCTGTTTCGAAATGACTGAAACTACCTTGTTTGAGTTTACTGATGGCAATGAACTTATTATTGATAGAATTAGATCTATGGGAGTAGAAATTGCCTTAGACGATTTCGGTACTGGTTATTCTTCTTTAAGTTACTTTAAAGATATACCAGCATCTATTTTGAAGATTGATAAAGTATTTATTGATAACATTACAAGTAATAAGTTTGACAGATATACCGCTCAAATGATTGTTAATCTAGCACACTATAAAAATTTGTTGGTTATTGCAGAAGGTGTTGAAGATCAGGAACAGGCAGAGATGCTCAAGCAGATGGAGTGTGATATTATTCAAGGATACTATTATAGTAAACCTTTAGTGACTTCAGAGGCTCAAAAATTGTTATTAAATGAAAATGAGTAGTTTTGAAAATAGTTTAAATCATACAGCGTGATGATATAAGTTTGTTAATACAAGTTATTTGCCTCAATAAACACTCGACACATGTGGATTAACGGTCACTGCTATCACAGACAATAGGTGTGGTATAGTGTTGTACATATTGAAATAACTTAGATCTAATGAGATGAATAAATCTTGTTGGATCTTTTGTTTTGAATTATGTAGTTATGGAATGTTTGATGAACGGTATTCATGGACAACCAAGTAAAATAAGAGTTAATTTTAGTTTTATACTCTGTAATGCTGTCTGGATATGTTTATGTGATTAAAAGAATAGAATATTTTGAGATCACGAAAACTGCACCGTTGTAAAAAATATTTTTACTAAGTTTACAAAATGGTTGCGTAAAACAAAGTGAAAGTAATTAGTAAAGTAAAGGCAGAAAGTGAAAAAGTAAAACATTTACGTAAACACTTGACAAATTTACTTTTAGGTACTATAATGATAGTGAGGTGAGAACTATGAGTATAAAAGCAAAGATTAAAAGTTTAGGTATAAGACTAGTTGATATTAGTAGAGAACTTGATATTTCAAGACCTACATTAGATGCGTATATAGTACAATATGAATCTGGAGAACCTTTACCACATGATAAATACCAAATAATATTTGATAGGTTATTTAATGATGGTGTAGAAACAAAAGAAGATTTTTATGAAGTACTGGACGGATTTCATGCATTAATTGAGAGAGATAAAATTTTAGGAATTAAAAATCTTGACGCTGGTGAAAGTGATTTAATTGGCAATATTGTCAACAAGATCAGAGAAGACATGAAAAATGAAGAATATGATGAAGATATTTATGTTTTTATCAACATGATGTTAGGGAGCTATAAGAAAGTTAGTACATTTGCCAGAATCGCAAAATACTTCTTACTCTTGAATAATTCTAAGACAATTGATGAACTGGATGGATATGATAATAGTGATAAAGCTTTTTATTCAAACTTATATGAAGTTATGAAATTAGATGTTGATAACAAAAATAAGTTTGAAGTGACAAAATTTAAGAAGTTTAGAGATAGAATTCTTGAACTAGAAGTTGAAAAGTCAGCAAAAACTGCAAATAAGACAGAGGAGGCAATCGAAGGTAAAATAAAAAAAGCATTTGAAGGTAAAATAAATGAGATACTTAGCGAAAAGATAAGGTTAGGAATTGACATAGATGAATTGGATATGGATGAGATAATTCGTACTATTGATATAAAGGATTTGCTATAGTAACACACCATATATTGTGCCTGTAATATAAATAGATACAATATATTGACAAATGGAATATATGTTCGTATAATGTTGTTAGAGATTTAAATGTGTCAAGCAATCAAAAAAACACACACAATGACTCGATATCATGGGTGTGTTCAAATATATAGAATACTAATCTATCATGGACGTAGATTAGAAATCAGAAAAATATTCTACATAGTATACGCAAATACATGATATGATAATTGAGTTTAATTGTCAATGATTATTTTTTGAATTCGAGAGGGAGGATAGCTTAAAAACAAGTCCAAATAAATTTTTAGGAGGATAAAGCTATTGAAAAATAATAGTAAAAACCATGGTAATAATGGCAATCACGGCCAAGGCAACAATGGAAACCATGGTCAAGGTAATAATGGCAATCACGGTCATGTAATTAAGCCTGGTAAATCATCAACAAATCCATGCTAAATCTATGTGATAAGTTTAATGCACTATCGTGCAAGAAAGCATCTATAAACGATGCTTTCTTGCACCCCAATTTACGTGGTGATTGGTATTTGGTGCAAGTAAATTCCGTTCCTGAGAAAGATATAGACGCAATTGTTTCGGATATTCATCTTAATAGAAGCATTCAAATTCTTAATGGAGGAATTGTAAGATATGGCAATGACGAAATTTTGGATATTGATGAAATTAAATCAGGTTTAAGTGATGTAATTAACTTATTGGAGAATAAAGTTTATACATTCTTGTTGTTTGATAATAAGAACAAGAACCTTTTTAAAGGACAACCACTTATTTTTATTGTTGATCCTCATATGAATCGATCACAAATTCCATATCATAGACATCTTAATAATGGATATTTTCGATTTTACTCAAATAGAGTTGATTTTGAAATGAAGGAGTCTTTCCATTTTCTTGATGAGGAAAATTTAAATAACCATCATGTATTGAATTATCAGGTTATTCCAGAATCGGTTTGTTATATACATGATGTAAAAGAACTTGATGTATCAGGGTATACACCTCAAGAAGTGGCTTATGCAACTATGGTAGGTTATGCTTTTAGAAATGAAATATTCATTAAGTATTATGAAAAATTTAATGATTTCTTTTGGTTAGGCCCTGAAACTCCTTTTCCAAGCTTTGCTCAAGGACATTTACTTTCAGTAGAGCAAGAAAACGAATGTCATTGTGGTAGCGGTTTAAGCTATAAGGAATGTCACTTTGATGTCGATTTTAAGGATTATATAATGAGAAAACCATCAAAAAATATTGATGTTGATAGAGCAAAAAAAATGGTCGTTGAAACACAAAGACACTTTACTTATCAGTCGAATAAGTTATTAGATAACATCGTTAAATTAGTTAGAAGCTCATAGAGTATATAACTTGAAAGTTATCGCAAATAGTAGGTGCAGGATAGTTTTCTACATATTCAAATTACTTAGATTCAACGAGATAAATAAAACTTGTTGGATTTTTGTTTTATAAGGTTGATTCTAATCTTTGATGCTACATGGAAACTATAAAAAGAGAAGATTATTTTTGTGAAAAACTATTTTACCAATTTAGTATCAGGTTAAGTTCAAAAAACAAAAAAACATCGCTTAAACGATGTTTTTTTCATGTTCGCAAGATTCAAAATGTCAGCTTAGCCGATCAGTTATGTTATCTCTATTCCGTAAAAGTAAGAAATGATTGAAATCTCTTAGTTAGACGACTTACTAACATAATACTCTGTAGTAGAGTCATTGTCAATACTTTTTCTCTCTTTTTGAAGAATCATGTTACTCGGGTGAGTCATTCTTTACTAAAAAACTCTCTAGCTCAAAGATAGTTGTTTTGGGTTCAATTTTGTTTTTATAGATTCTCTTAAATCTTTTATTTTTTTTAGGATTTGAAGTCGTAGCTTTCATAAAGATATATGTAAATAAATCAGCCACTTGAGTGAATGCATTCAAGTGGGAGCTAACAATGATTGGCTCATTCCAACACCTATCAGATTGTAATTCATGCATTTTATTCAAGAATATTTCTCTTATGTTTGCTTCAAATTCATCGGGTATAATTGTACCTTTTTTATTTGATGCTTGTAGCCAATTATCAAATTCTGTAATGATATATTCAATCATCTTTTCTTCTGTGTATGAGTTTCTCATAATTGCTGTTCTTCTGTCATTATGCCCAACTAAGTTTATTTCATCATAATGTTTGGTTAGTGATTCACGATCTGCTTTAAAAAAATAAACCTTTTCAATTGATGGAATCATTGCATCTATTATTTCCTCTGCCATGCTATATTTACTTCTATTATCGTAGTAGCACCAAGGATTTTTTTGTGGATCTGATTTGTTAAACATATAGTAGCTGTGTACTTCATAATTATAAAGTAAATGACGGATTATAGATAGTTTATCTCTTTCTTCAGTAGGTTGAACTTCAGCACGTAGAATTGTTTTCAACAAAGCTCTGTGTCTTTGGTAGATAATCTTAAATTTTTCTAGACATGAATAAACTTCTGATTTATTAATTATTATACCACCATAAATGTAAAAGCCTTTTGACCCAGTGTCTGTGAAGATGTTTTTGCCAGTTTCATCTATATACAAGAAATCCATATTTTCTCCTTTTATTCTAATACTATGTATATGATACCATATGAAAAAGAATATAGTTATATATAAACTGTTATTTGTATTATTTAACTTGATATCGACGACAATTATTATCTATACTATGTTATCAATAATAGTATTAATTGATTAAAGAAGGATTTGAGAGTATTCAAGTAGATTGGATCCTGTGTGATCTGATCAATTTGAATACAAGGATGAGCTTTGGTTATATGACTTATTTTTAGGTCATATAAACGAAAAGCGGAGCAAACAATAGAAAGGTATTTCGAGAGTAACCTAAAAATGGCATATTAACTGGTTTTGACTTTAAGCTTAGTCTATAAAGAAAGCAAATTTACTTAACCTTTGGTGTATTTGTCATGCAATGAAATAAATAATGTATATAAACTTGAAATAGCACCTCTTTAATATTTACGATACTAAAAAATATTGAAGGGGTGATTTTTATGGCTAGAATGTCAAAAATTGATTATCAAATGCACTGTAGAATGGAGCAAATGAAATGTATTGGAGAAAGTAGACACGATGCAAAAAAAGAATACAAAGAAATGATGGGTAAGAACCCATCTAATAGAACTATGGGTATACATTCATTTTTATCGTATGATGCGATAAAGCAGACAAGTATTGAATTTGTAAAAAATCTGAAACTAAAAGACAAAAGTATCAAGGATGTTTCTCAAATTAAAAAAGAACATGTAGAAGAGTATTTGAAGTTTAGACAAGATGATGGAAAAGCAGCAGCCACTATTAGCAAAGATATGGCAGCACTTAACAAACTTTTTAATCTTACAATCACTAAAAAGGAATGTGGTATCAAGAATCGATCATACAAAGACATCACAAGATCTAGAGGACCTAAAGCACATGATACAAAATACAATCCAGAGAATTACAAAGAGCAAATAACACTGGCTAAAGCATGTGGTTACAGAAGAGAAAGTGTTTTAGTTGTTACACCAGAAAGAGTTATTTGGAAAGATGGTTTACCATACAAAGTTCATTTGATTGAAAAAGGTGGTAAAGAAAGAGATGCTACGATTTTAAAATGCGATCGAGAAAAAGTAAAAGATATACTTAAAGGCAAACAAAAGGGAAAACCTATGTTTACCAAATACACGACTAAAATTGACAACCATGCCTTTAGAAGAGAATATGCTCAAAACAGATACAAAGAACTTGCTAAAGAACAAGGGTCGGATAGTAAATCCTATAAAGGTTTTGATCCAAAGATTTTAAGAAAATTATCACATGATCTTGGTCATAATCGTCTGAATGTGACCATTTACAATTATTTATTGTAAGTAAGTTGATACCATTTCTTGATTAATCTTCTGATATTAATATAATACCCTTACAACTAACAATTCAGAAGGGAGTGATGGTAATGAAGATTAAAAGAGTCTTTAGCCAAACAACCGGATTTGATTATGTTATGAAGGCGTTTATTGAAAGTAAGCTTGAAGAGCTTATTGATGAGGAAACAGAAAAGCAGTACAATGAAGATACAACACAAACCACACCTCGAAATGAGGTGACGTTATGACTAAAAGAGTTGCAGGGTACAAACGTGTATCAACTACATTAGAAAGCCAAGAAACATCCATGGTGGCTCAAGAAGATTTGTTCATTAAAACCATTGTTGACCGTGGTTGGACATTAGTGGAAATCTATTCAGATTCACTAACTGCCACCAAGGGCAATAGACCGGGTTTTGAAAAAATGGTACGAGACGCAAAGGAAAAGAAGTTTGATGTGATAATTGCAAAAGAACTATCTAGACTTGCTAGAAACATCGGTACAAGTGCTGACTTCAAAAAAATCATCATGAGTAATGACATTGATATCATTACACTAGATGGTGCCATTGATACAACCAAAGGTGATGTATCAAAGTATGGGTTATACGCTTGGATTTATGAAGAAGAATCTAGGAGAACCAGTAATCGTATTAAAACAAGTTTTCGTACCAGTGCAGAAAAGGGTCGTTACTTAAAAGGTGAAGCTCCTTATGGATTTGATGTGTCTGATGGTAAGTTATATCCTCGTGAAGATGATTCTGTATCGGTAGTACAACTTATTTACAAGATGTACTTAGAAGGGCATGGAAGAGATTCTATTGCCAAATACCTTACATCACAGATGGTTGAAACACCTGCCATGTCAAAAGGTAAGAAAAATGCAGGAACAGTATGGCATGGAACAACAGTCATGGTTATTTTAAGAAATCGTCATTATATTGGTGACTTAGAACAATGTAAAGAAACTAGTAAGGATATTACTCTTGTAGGTCGAAAGAAACTTAAAGAATCAGTCGTTGTAGAAAACACTCATGAAGGTATAATTTCTAGAGCAGATTACTTCAGTGTTCAAGACATGATTAAGAATCGTGGTTTAAAAACATTGGGACGAGCAACACCTAAGAAATCATTATTTGGAGATTTACTTTATTGTTCTGATTGTTCAAGTAAGTTTTGGTTTATTAAAAAAAGTAAAACTTATTTCTGTGGTGGTTATAAGAAACATGGTACATCTTACTGTAGCAAACATAAAATCAAAGAAGAGGAATTGATTGAGGTTATTAAAGCAGATTTGAGAAAGTATGCTTCTGATAATGCCAATCAAGAACAAATTCATGCTTTGATTGAAAAGAGAGTTAAGAAATTAGAAACTAAATCTAAGCAGTTTGAGAAAAGTTATGAAATGAAAAAGGCCAAACACAAAGATGCAAAAGGTAATTTAATCCTTAGATATACTGGAGGAGATATTACCAAGTCAGAGTATGATTTGGCTTCTGAAGTGTTAGACAATCAAATGATTGAATTAGAGAAACAGATGGCGAAACTTATAGCATCAGAAAATGATGTTAGTTTGAAAAAGTCGTTTGAATATCTAAAATCACAACTTACATCTTATGGTGATTTTGATGAAATTACTCGTGAAGTTCTGAATCGTTTTATTTCAAAAGTAGTGGTGTCAGAAAATGAAACCATTGAAATCACTTACAAGTTTAGTGTTTAGTTTAGGAAATATAGCAGTCGCCGACATACGATACATGTGGAGACTGTTGTGAAGTTGTAGCAGTTGATATAACAATAATTGAGTATGTTACTATTTAGATAGGTGGAGACCTGTGTTTGCGAGTTCGTGTATTATGAAAGTAATAAGAAATTGTTTAATAAATATTGAATAGAATAAGTTTATATATTGATATTCAAGTTGTACTGGGGATTATATGAGATAAAGAGTTTAGAATAGTGATTAAAAAGTCATAGTATGGGCATTTATTTAATGTATTACTAATGGTATATAATCAATTTTGGAGGTAATTATGACATCTATTATTAATAAGTCAGAGTTGGGTTTCCATTGGGAGACTCAAGATCCTTTTTTATTTTGTGCTCATCATATTGATAAATATCCGAATGGGAATGATGTTTTAGGTCCTGATAAGTCGCTTTTGGGTAGAATTATGGGACAAGATTTTGATTTGAGTAATGATTGGAAGATGTATCATGGCCATACTGTACCAGGATTTCCTGAACATCCACATAGGGGATTTGAAACAGTTACAATAGTATTGGAAGGTTTTGTTGACCATTCAGATTCAGCTGGTCAGGCAGGGCGTTATGGTGAGGGGGATGTTCAGTGGATGACAGCAGGGAGAGGTATGCAGCATTCTGAAATGTTTCCCCTTTTAAGGCGAGATAAAGAAAATCATTTACATCTGTTTCAAGTGTGGCTAAATTTACCGAAGAAAAGTAAATTTGTAAAACCGCATTTTAAAATGCTATGGTATGAGGATATTCCAATCATTGTTATAAATGAGGATGAATCTAGTAATTCTACATTAAGATTAATTGCTGGTTCATATGAAGATGTTAAGGCTGTAGCTCCTGCGCCTGATTCATGGGCATCGGATAATGCTAATAACCTTGATATATACATTGTTGATTTAGATCATGGAGATTCTATTACACTGCCTTCAAAATCGCCAACTCAGAAAAGGGCAGTATACCTTTATCAGGGGGATGAACTTCTAATAAATGATGAAATTTTACCAGGAAATTATCAAGCTTTCCTAAGTTGTAAGGCAAGTGTATTTAAAACAACAAGTTCAAAAGTGAGTTTCCTGATTTTGCAGTCAGAACCTATAAACGAACCTGTAACGAAGTATGGTCCTTTCGTCATGAATACAGAAGATGAAATTAAGCAAGCTTATCTTGATTATCAAAATACTCGGTTTGGTGGATGGCCGTGGAACCGATCAGATCCAGTGCATGGAAGTGAAATGGTTCGATTTGCCAGTTACGCTGATGGCAGTAGAGAGGAGAGAATAGTAAGAGCTTTTAAAGGTTGATCAATATAAATGAATAATTTGAAAGAGGTAACTTTTTTAGAATTATTTATTAGTTGAAAGGTTTGTCTGTTTATTGAATAGGTTACAATTGTGAAAATGCGAATCGATTATTCACGATCTAGTCTCAACCCATATAGAAATGGTTGTGAAGCTTAAGTTGTCGAAATAACAGTATCTTAAGGTGTGATCAATTTGAGATATTAATCAATAATAACTAGAAAAATTTTGGTAAAGCATTATAATACCGACTGGGCATATCGTTCTTTTTGCTTTGAATCACCATATCTGAAGTTAAAGTCACATATTTCTAATTAGCTAAACTGAATAAGGCTATCAGATTGTATCATGATAGAGGTATATGATGTTTTAGATGTGAATTACAGTCGTTTTATGAAACCTACCTTGAGTGTGATTATGTATAAATATATGTTAATAAAGAATGTGAGGTGTTTAGAATGAGTTTCGTGCCAACTATTGATTTAACACTAATCAATGGATTTCTTTGGATGATACCAATTTTTCTTATACGATTTGGCATAGCATACAGAACAAATTCTAAATCATTAGAAAAACTGCAATACTTTCCAGAGGTTATTGGTATAGAAGTTGTTGCATTAAAATCCTACTTTATTTCTAACACTCTATTGATTTTTTCGCCACTCATATTCCGTTTTAAGATTTCCAATCTGCATTATTCAGGGGTGTTGATTTACTGTATGGGTATTGTATTTTTATGGTTATCAGTTATCAGTTTCAGTAAAAATGATGGTTTTGTTCACGAAGGCATTTATAGATTTTCTCGAAATCCAATGTATATTGGCTATTTTTTCTTGTTTCTTGGTGTTGGTATAATGGTTGCTTCTTGGTTGTATCTATTTCTAGTAATCATTTATCAAATTTCAGTACACTTTCTAATTCTTTCAGAAGAGCGTTGGTGTAAACAGACCTTTAGTGATGTCTATAGAACCTATATGCAATCGACTAGAAGATATATTTGATGTCAGGAATCTACTAGAAGGACTATAGTCGTTGTTTTGATTTATCTCATTGTTCTTAACTGTTATAATTGCTTATAACACAGAGAAAATCACATTAAATATTTTATATTCTAGGAAGTTTATTGCAGATGCTCAGTTCTTTTGCACCTTGATTTTCTAGTTCTGACTGAACATTCATGTATTTTATAGAAAAACAAAGGTGTGTTAAAAGGTATTCGACTTATAATACTAAATAATGTGTGAGTCTATAAGGCTTTGACATATGAATATCTCATACAACTAACTTTTCATTGGTGATAAGTTTTGTATGATTAGTAAGCAAAAAACATCGGTTGATATTTTTTTTATTTACTGATTTTATATCTATTCTTAGGACGTCCGATTGTACCGTATTGATGGATAGTTTCAGCTCGGTTATTTTCGACTAAATACTGAATATATCTATGAACAGTCTTATATGATAATTCTACAGATATTGCTACATCTTGAATGGTCACAGGATTACTTTGTTCTATCATGTAGTTTTCAATTTTTTCAAGAGTGAGTGCACTAATGCCTTTTTCAATGTATTCTTGTTCTTGATTTGATACCAGTTGAGATTGTACTGACTTTAGTTGAAGATTGATTTTCATTCTAGCAATAAGATCAGGTGCTTTGATTGGTTTAATTGTAAAATCAGTTGCACCTGCTTTTAAAAATTCATCTGCAGTTTCTTGATTTTCATCTACAGTTAAAACTAAAATTGCTACATCGGGTAATGATTTATGAATTTTCTTAACCGTTAACAAGCCATCCCAACCAGGCATATGGTAATCAATTATAATTAAGTTAGGTTTTTCCCTAAGTGCAATCTTATATCCATCCTCACCTTGATCAGTTGTAAAAACAGTATAGTTACAATACTCGCAAATCTCCTTTACTGTAAACAGTATATCTGGATTGTCATCAATGACTATTACCTTTACATTTTTTGACATACTTACTCCTTTATTCTTCGTATATTGGTACTGTGATTATAACACTGGTACCTAATCCTAATTCACTTTCTATATGAATACTGCCATCATGTTCTTCGAGGATTTGTTTAGCAAAAGGTAAACCAAGCCCAGTTGATCCTACACCTGAATAACCTATGTCAAAAAGATGGCTTATTTTATCATATTCTACACCTTTTCCATTATCCATAATTGTGATCTTAATGTCATTGTTGACTCGAACACAGTTTAAAGATATAGATCTGGTGTCTTGATTTCCTGTCGCAATTATAGCATTCTCTATGATATTTATAATAGCTCTTGATAATCGAATTTTGTTACCACAGATGCTTAAGTTTTCGTTGATATCTGTAAAATCGAAATTGATTAATTCGTTATCAATAGGCACTTGAGCTCTTACATAATTAATCAGTTCACCTGAAGTTATCTTTTGTCGATGACTACCATATAAGAAACCTGAGATCAATTCACTCATCTTCTCCACAGCATTCTCTATACGTTCAGAATAGGGAATCAGTTTGTTCATATCTTTAGACAACATGAGCATAGAGTTAAGACCTCTTATTGTCACTAAAGGTGTTTTAAGGTCATGAGCCATCGCATTAACTTCTTTATAGACACGGTTTTCCATAATTTTAGTTTGAGCGTCTTTTAATTCTTTTGCTTTTTGCATATTCTCTTCATAAATAGCTACCATACGTTTATTGGCTCTGATTCTCATAGATGTCATAGTTGCACTAAGTAGCAAGGGTACCATAAAAGCAAGCGATATCATATTTTGTACGAGAGTATTGTCTAAGTAAGCACCTGAAATTTTAATACTAACAGGTAAATCCGTTTGACCGATAAAAACGGCAGACATAGCAGGCATAGTATTTGTCCACTGAAGTGCGATCAGGACCTGAAGACTAATAATAACCTCAGTAGAGATACGATCTAAATTCATATTGGCATATTTAGTTAACAAAAGTATGATGATCATACTGACAAAGTCGAGCATGACTTCCACTGGATATCCTAAGTATCTTGAAATAATTCTTATAATCAAATAAGTTGCAATAATTAGTAATCTTCGGTTTGAATTACCTATATTAGTAAAAAAGAATTTAACTAATAAAAGTGACCATAAGTAAGTCGTAAAAGATAATAAGGCATAAGTAAAGTTGACAGATGTAGAAGCTAAAAATAGCTTTGCTCCGTCACCAGAATGTATTGCTTCTCTTATCCATACAACAACTGAAAACCAACTTTGCTTGAGTAGGTTTGGAAGAGTTAAATAGAAGATTCCAATTAGGATGAGAATTAAAACTTCAAGAGAAAAATATTTAGTTTTGTTAAAGTTTCTATTTAACATATAATACCTCATCTAAATAGTGAAGAGAATGGTCCTTTTATCTGTTTTATATCATCAACGTATATTAACGGTACATGACTGAATTCAGAGTCATTGTCCGAGAATTGATTAGATTCACCAATTATAAAATTGTATGATGAAGAGGAAAAGACGAGATCAAGCAGTTGATTGGTTTTCTCGTTGTTCCTCATTTGACCACCAATATAAACACCTATTATTGGTAAATCCTTGTTTTTAATATCCTCAATTAATGTCTGGACTCTCAAATACTCTGTATCAAAATCCATATCGTTGAGAGTTTCGCCTATCTGACTGTGAGCGACAACTATAACAACTGAGTTTACATCCTCTAAGTCAGTTGCTTCAGCATTTGGAATAAATATATTTTCTAAGAGTAGATCATTTGCCACATCTTTAATAATATAAGTATCAGTACTTTGACCTGCTGAAGTAATTAATAGTTTTTCGGATGCAATTGGTTGAGATAGATAAGTGGGTTGACTATGTGTAGACTCATCTTTACTACTTAACATGATTAAACCTGAAAAGGTTATTACAATGCCTAGTATAAAGGCCAGAATATGCTTGATTATCTGGTTTCTATTCAATGGTGATCTCCATATCAATATAGTTAAGTGCATCATTACCACTTAGGGATGGTTGATAGTTAATAATACCTTGGGTGATAATGATTGGTGTTGTATGTGCCAATGGAATAGCAGGCATATCTTCTTGTATGATTTCTTGAATTTCTCTATACAAGCTATTTCTAAAATCCTGATCTAAGATTTGTCTTGCTTGAATTAACAACTTATCCACAGTAGGATTTGAGTAGTTCGAGTAGTTTAAAGATAAAGCTGATTCTAAGTTGTTTGAACTGAACAAGGTAAAAAGAAAGTTATCAGGATCGATAATATCTCCTTGCCAACCTGATATCATCATGTCGTAATCACCATTATCTCTAAGTTCAATAACGTCTTTCCAAGGTTCAATTCTAATATTTACTCTAATACCTAATTCCTCAATACTGTCCTTAATGAAATAACCAAGTGTAACTGGATCAGGGAAGTAGGTTTTTGGTGTATTCATAACAAGTAAGTCAAAAGTTATTTGATCTTGAGTATAGGATTCAATTAGTGAATGTGCAATTGCTAGGTTGTAATCTGGTGCAAGTATAGACTCATTATGCCCCCACAAAACAGGAGGAATAAAACTGTTAGCATTTTTTGAGTTTTCATTGTAGGCATTTTTTAGCATGAGGTCTCTATTCAAACTATGAGCAATTGCCTTTCTAACATCTTTATGTTTTAGGAAAGGATTGTTCATATTTAAAGAAAGATATCCTATGTTAAAAGATGGTCTTGTAATGACTTTAATATTAGATTCATTTAGATTTTTATTCATATGTTTTAAGTCATCTAAGTCCGCAATATGCAAACGACCAGCTTCTAACTCTTGGAGTCTTTCACTAGAGTCTGCAATTGTTTTATAAATGACACCGTCGACATATGGGACCTGTCCCCAGTAGTTATCATTTTTTCTTAATGTGATGGTTTGATTTTCCCATTCACTAAATATAAAAGGTCCAGTACCCACTGGATGCATATCCAATCTATCGTTGAAAGTTCTAATAGCATCAGGACTAGCGATAGCAAATGCTGGTTGGGTTAAAGCGCTTAAGAATGGTGCGAATGGCCTGTTGAGTACAATTTCAAGTTTGTAGTCAGATAAAACATTTACCTGTTCAACAATACCTGGAAACCCATTGAAGTTTATCGCCCAATAGTTAAAGTTACCAGCATGATAGGGATTGTCTTGATCCATCCATCGCTCGAAATTAAATTTGATTGCATGGGCATCTAATGTTGATCCATCATGAAAACTGACGCCTTCTCTTATATCAAAAGTCCAGCTCTGACCAGACTCATCAGCCGACCATTTGGTTGCAAGAGATGGAAGTATATTTGTTCCATCACTTGAGTGCATGACTAAAGTATCATAGATGTTAGCAGCCACTCTTATGGATTGGTGGTCTGTCTCAGTGGCTGGGTCTAAACCGAGCGAATCATGTGCTCGTCCAATCATTAGGATTTTCTGATTAGCATTTTTCTGATTTAAAAAGTTTAAAAAGGAAGTTACATCATTCTTATTTGGAGATAAAATCATCCAAAATAAACCAGTAATGACACAACCTACTAAAAATGATTTTATGTATGTCTTCATATATATACCTCGTTCAGTTTCAAAATATATGAAAGCTGACCAAATGTCAATAGTGGACATATTCAGAGAGAAATAATTCCGAAAAGTATTAATAAACGTTTTCCTACTCTATAATCATTCTTGGAGTTTGTTTTGTGGAGCTAAAAATAAGCATATCATAAAACAATCATTCAAAGGCTAGACAGAAGAAGGGGGAAAAGTAATTGAAAAAAAATAAGACAGGCATTGTTACTAAAATGCTTAATAGTGTTGAGAAAACGGGTAACAAGTTACCACATCCGGTAATTATTTTCTTGATTTTAACAGCAACTGTAATGGTAATTTCAGCTATAGGTGAGTTTTTAGGTTGGTCTGTAACTTTCCAAGATGCTAAAGTTGGTGAGGAAGTTACAAAAGAGGTTATTAGTTTTCTATCAGGGCATGGTATTGCAACAATTCTAAGTAATGCAGTATCTTGGTTTACTGGTTTCGCACCACTCGGTGTTGTATTAGTTGCAATTTTGGGTGTTGGTTTATCAGAAAAATCTGGTCTATTAGCCGCTTTAATTGAAAAAGGTGTTAAATCAGCTCCAAAATCTATTATCGCGTATGTTGTTGTACTTATTGGTGTTATGTCAAACATTGCTGCAGATGCAGGTTATGTTGTATTAATTCCATTGGGAGCAATTATATTTATTGGTTTTAAACGTCATCCATTAGCAGGTATGGCTGCAGCATTTGCTGGTGTATCTGGTGGATTCTCTGCCAATTTAATGTTCGGTTCACTTGATGCATTATTAGGTGGTATCACAAACGAAGCAATGGGATATGAAGCCGTTGGTATTATGTCAAACTGGTTCTTCATGATTGCATCGACATTCTTAGTAACAATAGTAGGTGGTTTAGTAACAGATAGAATTGTTGAGCCACGTTTAGGTACTTGGCATGGTACACACGAAGAAATTAAGACTGATGATGCTGCTACTAAAAAAGGTTTAAGAGCTGCTTTAATTGCATTTATCGCTTATGCTTTAGTTATTGTATGGTTAATCTTACCTATAAAAGGTAATCCATTTGGTGCAGGTGCTTTGTTAATGGAAAGTAGTAAAGGTTACTTAGATCAATTACTATGGTTCACAGCACCATTCTATAAGTCTTTAATTGTTTTAATTGCATTAATGTTTGCAATCCCAGGTATCGCATTTGGTTATGCATCAGGTACAATTAAAGATACTAAAGATATTGTTAGATATATGACAGAAGCAATGTCAGGTTTAGGTGGATACATTGTATTAGCATTCTTTGCAGCAATCTTCATTAAGGTATTTAGTTTAACAAATTTAGGTACAGTAATTGCAGTTAAAGGTGCAGATTTATTAATTGCTCTTGACTTAGATTCATTACCATTATTATTATTAATTGCATTTATCATCGTTTCAGCAATCATTAACTTGTTCATTGGTTCTGCTTCAGCTAAATGGGGTATCATGGCTCCAGTATTTGCTGTTATGTTAGACAAGGTTGGTATCACGCCAGAATGGACTCAGTTAGCTTACCGTATTGGTGATTCGACAACAAATATAATTTCGCCATTAATGTCATACTTTGCAATCATTGTTGTATTTGCATCAATGTACGATGTTGAAGGAGAAGAGAAAACTGGTATTGGAACAATCATTTCTATGATGGTACCTTACTCAGTAGCATTCTTATTCTCTTGGATTCTTCTTATGACTGTTTGGTATTTAACTGGTTTACCGATTGGAATTACGCCAGGTGTATAGAAATAAGAGCCTTTTAACAAGGCTCTTTCTTATATAATTCTGATGAAGTATTTATAATTTTATATTAGAACTCATGGACTAAAAGTTAATGGATTTATATGGTGAGTTTATGAACTTGCTTTAGGTACATTATAAAAGTGTTAGTGAGTTTGTTGTTCAAAGGATATATTTTGGATGTTACTCTAATTTCAGTGAGTGACATCTTGATTTGTTTTAGGAGGCAATATGATTAATGAAAAAAGAATTGTCGATGCGTTTATGGAGTATGTTAAAATCGACAGCCCTACAAAATCTGAACTAGAATTTTCTCTATTTATTAAAAAGGAGTTAGAAGCATTGGGATTTGAAGTCACTATTGATGATGCTGGTGAAAAATGTGGTTCAAATACTGGAAATGTTGTTGCAAAGCTAAAAGGCACATTAGATAAAGAAGCGATTTTATTCTCTTGTCATATGGATACTGTTTCACCAAGTATAGGTATTAAGCCAATCATAAAGGATGGTACAATCTATTCAGATGGTACAACAATTCTTGGTGGAGACAACAAAGCAGGTATTGCTGCAATTTTGGAAGCATCAAAAGTAATCAAAGAAAACAAACTTGAGCATGGTCCGATTGAAGTTGTCTTCTCAATCTATGAAGAGGGTGGTCTTCATGGTGCTAAAAACTTAGATTACAGTCAATTTATATCTAAGAAAGCTTTCGTATTGGATAGTGGTGGAGATCCTGGTCAAATTATCATTCAAGGTCCTGCTCAAGATAAAATCGATGTGAAGTTAATTGGTAGACCAGCTCATGCAGGAGTTGCTCCTGAAGAAGGTATCAGTGCAATAATGGTAGCATCAGATGCAATTTCTAATATGAAGCTTTTAAGAATCGATGAGGAAACAACAGCTAATATTGGTGCAATTGAAGGCGGAGGAGCAACTAACATTGTAACACCTGAAGTCATTGTAAGAGCTGAGGCTAGAAGTCTTTCAAATGACAAACTTGATAAGCAGAGCCAACACATGGTTGATTGTTTCAAGAGTTCAGCTGAAAAGTTTGGTGCAGAGATTGAAGTTGAAGTAGAGAGAATGTATGGCGCTTTCAAGATTGAAGAATCAGATGATATTGTTTACCAAGTAAAAAAAGCTTGTGAGTCAATTGATATGAAGCCTTTCACAGATTCAACTGGTGGTGGTAGTGATACCAACATTTTAAATGCTAATGGCATCAAAGCAGTTAATCTAGGAATTGGTGAAAGAAAGCCTCATACTTTAGAAGAACATCTTCATATTGTTGATTTAGTTAACTCAGCGAGATTAGTGTTAGCGCTTATACAGTCTAAATAGATTGCCTATAATTTGCTAGAGTGTTATTAATCATAGTCATCATTATTCAACAAATTAGATGATAAAAAAATACTAAAGTCTAACAAGAAGTCATCAGCATTTGACAGATATAAAAACTGTTGTGAAGCTGAAACTAACATTATATATAGAAATGAGATGTTATTTTATGTTCTGAGTGAAAGTATTTTGCTCAGAACTTTTTTCATAATTGAAATAATGATTATTTTTCGAGAGAACATGAAAAATAATCTAATCGTTAAAAATTCCTAATAGTAATCGGAAAAATAATGAAACGCTTGCAAAAATCGATTGTTATTAGGTAACGAGGTGTTGTATGATTAAACGAGATGAATATGTTAATCAATTAATTAGTTTTAAAGATAATGACTTAGTAAAAGTGATTACAGGTGTTAGACGTTCTGGGAAATCATCATTACTACAATTATTCAAAGAGTATCTATTAGGGCAAAATATTCGAGAAAATCAAATTGTTGAGATAAATTATGAAAAGTACATATTTGATGAGTTTAAAGACAATAATTCATTACATAATTACATTAAGACAAAGGTAATAGATGATTCAAGAATGTATTTTCTGATTGATGAAGTTCAAGAAATTGAAGAATGGGCAAAAGTGATCAATAGCCTCAGAGTAAGTTTCAATGTTGATATTTACGTTACAGGATCAAACTCTAGAATGTTTGCTGGTGAACATTTAATTTATTTGTCTGGGAGATATATAGAACTAAAGGTGTTTCCGTTATCGTTCAAGGAGTTTTTAGAGTTCAGAGGATATGATACTCATGAGGTAGAGAAACATTTCAATGAGTACTTGCGAATAGGATCATTTCCTGCAGTAAGTTTAGCAAAACAGGAAGAACTAATAGAAGCAATATTATCAGGATTATTTGATTCGATTTTTACTAGAGATATAGTTCTCAAAGGAAAAATAAGAGATGAAGGTGCTTTTTATAAGGTTGCAAAGTTTGTTTTTGAGAATATTGGAAATAACACTTCAGCTAATGCTATTAAGAATACGATGATTTCTCATGGACATAAGATTACTTCTGATACATTAGATAATTATCTGCAATTGATGTGTGATGCACATATGCTATATCAGTGTGAAAGATACAATATAAGAGGTAAAGAACGCCTAAAAACTAAAGGAAAATACTATGTTGTTGATACTGGTCTTAGGAATAAACATATAGGCTATCGTCAAGGAAATATTGGTCAAGTAATCGAGAATATAGTTTATTTACAATTATTGCGTTTGGGATATGAAGTGACTGTTGGTAAAAATATGTCTTATGAAGTTGATTTTATTGCATTTAAAGGAGTGAAAAAGTTGTACTTTCAGGTAAGTCTTTCTGCATTAGAAGAGAGTACTTATGAAAGAGAGATGAATGCTCTCTTGAAAATAAATGATCAATATCCTAAATACTTAATAACAATGGATAAATTGGATTTATTGAAAGATGGTATTGTACACTTGAATTTGTTCGACGTTCTATTAGATAAGATTGAATTTTAGGAGTAAAAAAATATAATTTAGTTAAAGCGCATATGGAGTGTTGGCTACTATTTTCATTTGGTATTCCTCACATTTATAAGTATCACGTGAGTTTAATCGTATGAGGAAACTTGTTATAAGATCAACCTAAATTGTTATTTATACAAAAAAAACAGAGTTTCGAATTTGAAACTCTGTTTTCTAGTTCTCATTATTCATTTGCTTGATAGATATCTTTTTTTTGACGATAACTGTACTTGCTATTAGACCTATAAGAAGTGCTAGAGATACATAAAATGCATCCGATCCAATGTCGATGGACTTATCACCTATGTTGGTAAATACAAGAACCCCGGGAATGATACCAAATACTGTAGCTAGAATAAATTGTTTGTACTTAATTTCAGATAATCCAGCACTATAACTGATGATGTCAAAGGGGATTAATGGTATTAGCCTTAAAAATAGTATGAATAAAAAGCCCTTTCCCTTAAACTTTTCAATAGACAAGTTTGAATGTTTACCCAATAAAAATTTAAGTAATGTTTGGCCAAATGTCCTAGAAAGATAAAAAGACAGACTCCCACCACATACAGCACCGATCATAGTGTAAATGGTACCGTTCACAAGGCCGAAAATCATTCCTCCAGCTATTGCGAGAATAGAATCTGGAAAGAGTGTGAGTGGCACAATTGTAAATAGTACAATATAGATCAATGGTGCATATACTTCAAAAGAAATGATGTAATCTCTAATTTCTATAGGTGAAAGTCCTTTAATCAGATTACTCTTATTTAACAGATTTTAGTAAGAAGTCCACCACCTCTATAGGTGGTAGTGATGCAAAGCATCACGGGATGAATTGCTTCTTTTATACTCTGAAAGATTTGATAAAAGTCAACAAGTATAGTACGATAGATTGAGAACATCAGTTCTTTTTTAGGAGGAATACAGCATGACATTGAAAGCTTTTCGCTTTAGGATTTATCCAACTGAAGAACAGAAACTATATTTTTCGAAAACTTTTGGATGTGTTCGCTTTATTTATAATACAATGCTTTATGATAAAATTGAATACTATAAAACTAATAATGAAATGCTTAAAAATACACCTGCCCAATATAAAAAAGAAAACACTTTTCTTAAAGAAGTTGATTCATTAGCACTTTCGAATGCACAACTTAACTTAGAAAAAGCCTATAAGAACTTCTTTAGAGAAATTAAGAAAGGTAATAAAGACCAAGGTTTTCCCAAGTTCAAGAAGAAGAACTATAACCAAAGTTATGCAACTAATAATCAGGGAAATACTATCGCTCTTCTTGATGATAAATACCTCAAGATACCTAAATTAAAATCTAATATCAGAATTAAATTACATAGGCAACTTCCAAAAGATGCTAAAATCAAATCCACTACTATTAGTCGTTCAAGTAGTGGCAAGTATCATGCGTCTATTTTAGTAGAAACTGATAGCGTTAAGCCATTACCTGAGCGTAATGAAGCTATTGGTATCGATTTAGGCATCAAAACATTTGCTGTTACTTCTAACGGTGACGAGATTAAAGCTCCTAATGCACTTATCAAATTTGAGAGACGATTAGCTTTTCTACAAAGAGCTTTATCTCGAAAGAAAAAAGGTTCTAATAATTACTATAAAAATAAGAAACAGATAGCCCTGCTTCATGAAAAAATAACCAACATTAGAAAAGATTTTTTACATAAATTATCTACTAAACTGATTAACGAAAACCAAGTTATCAAGGTAGAAAATCTTAAAGTCAAAGACATGGTAAAAAATCCAATGTTAGCAAAGTACATTTCGGACGCATCATGGTCAAAGTTTGTAGAGATGCTTTCTTATAAGGCAGGCTGATACGGAAGAGAGTTGATTAAAATCGATACCTTCTATGCATCCAGTCAGCTTTGTAGTGTCTGTGGATATAAAAATAAAGAGGTCAAAGACCTCTCTGTTAGGGCATGGATATGTCCTTCTTGTGGTGCAAATCACGACAGAGATGTCAATGCCTCACAAAACATATTAAACTATGAAACTGTCGGAACGACAGGGTTAGCTTAGTGATACTTGCGTCATTAGATGCATTGACTAAGAAGCTCCCTCCTCAACAAATCAAATCTCTATGAGATGTTGATTTGTTGAGGAGGGAGCTAAGTAAATCAGTAAAATGACACATATGAGGGTAATTGAATACTTTAATTGTTTCATCTATTATTCCTATTTATTATGCAAGTATTTATATATCACTTGATGTTTGTTTTGTTTTTTCATTATACATCTTCTTAAGTAAGTATATAAAGACACTTAGTGCGAAGAGTATCAACAGGCCAAAGACAAACAGTTTTGCGCCACCGAGTAACATACCTCCTACATATGAATAAACTAATGTAGCTGGCAACTGTCCTATCCCTGTGGCAAGCATAAACTTCCAAAAGCTCATTGATGTGAGTCCAGCGGCATAGCTGACAATATCAAAAGAGATGAATGGTAGTAATCGAGCTATTACAATGGCGTAATCTCCATATCTACCAAAAAAGTCATCTATGGAATCTAAGGCCAATTTACTTGTCAATTTTTCTACCATATTTCTACCCAAATGTCTAGCTATGTAGAAACATAGAGCCGCGCCGACCATAGAGCTTGTCCAAGATAATAAAGCACCTTTTATCCAGCCAAAGAGACCAGCATTTGCAAATGTGATCATGAAAGCAGGAAGGGGAGCTATGATGGATTGTAGTATCATAAGTAAAAATGATACAATAGGTGCCAAAATACCGAACGACAGTATGTAGCCTTTTAAAATATCAAGATCTAATGAGCCAAGTATAAATAACACTTCTTTAAGTGTTGTCTGTACTGGTGGTAGTAACAGTACAAAAAATACGACTATAATTACAGCCAATTTAATGATTAGTGATTTATTAAGAGTTTTCATTGTATAATCTCCTAGTATAACGAGAAACCCCTTCATATGAGAAGGGGTGTTATTTATTTATTTGCCTAGTAAATCTTCGTGTGTCCATCCAGCTTGACCGTTTTCAAGAATGAATAGTCTATTATCATCAATACCTTTTTCTAATAGGTAGTTTACTGTTCGTTCTGCACCACCGCCACCTCTTGGGCAAACGATAACGATATTGTTATTTGATGCTTCTAAATTAGGTAATAAAGCATCAAGCTTTGATTTATCATCATCAGTTTTTACAGGGAATGCATAAGAAGCAGTAACTCCTTTAATATGATGTAAGTTAAACTCATCTTCTACTTGAATGTCTAAAAGTACAAATGGTACTTCATTTTCAATATTATGTTTTACCTGATCTTGAGTGTAGTATTTATAGCCATCTTTAACTAAAATTTTACTTTCAAGTGGCAATTTATCATTAGCAGCATACTCGTAGAAAGAAGCATCGTAATTTCTTACTGTATTGTATCCCATCATGTTTAAGGCAATTTGTAAATGAGCAGAACGGATACCAGCAGTACAATATGTAACGATATTATCTTCTTTATCAATTCCAGCTGATTTGAATATTTCTTCTAATTCACTTGGTGATTTAAATCTACCATCTTCATTTAGAACATGATTAAATGTTAATAGCTTAGAATTAGGTAAGTGACCACCTCTTTTTTCACCGAAGTTAGCGTCACCATCAAATTCATTTTGTTCTCTAGTATCTAGAATTGTTAACTCAGCAAGAGTAGAAGTTAATTCTTCTGTGCTGATAGTAAAAGACTCATTCAATGTCTCAACTTTAAAGTCTGTTGCAACAGCTATTGTCGCTTCTTTTGATGTATCAAATCCTTTAGAAGACCAATAGTTGTAGCCACCGTCAAGAATCATTGACTTTTCAACGCCAGCCATTCTTAACATCCAAACTATTCTTCCATCTTCACCCCAGCCTTTTTGAGTATCGGCGTATACAATTACTGTCTTGTTTTGGTCAACTCCAACCGCAGATAATTTTTCAGAAAGTGTCTCCTCATCTAATACAACTCCCCAGCCTTCATCGCCAGGTGCACAGTTGACATTAGCGAATCCAGTCCAAGTAACACTAATTGCCCCTGGAATATGTCCTTTAGCATAAGCTTCATCACCACGCGCATCAAGAATTAAATACTCATCACTTTCTAAGTTTTCACTTAGTTGCTCAGCGCTGATGATGTAACCATCTACAACATAATTTTCTACAACAGTTTCAGTGTTGCTTTCTGTTTCAGCTACTTCTGTTGAGTTTGAATTGTTAGTTGCTTCGTTGTTAGCACATGACATTAATAACGTTGCCATCATAATCGTTATTAATACAATGATACCTGTTTTTTTTATCTTATTCATTTTCTTTTTCCTCCAACATTAATAAATTTATAACCCAAATGAGTATATCATGGTGAGGAGAATACCTTAAATCGAAAGCTTATATAGTTGGAGGTGCAACTATTTAGAAAAGTGATAGTATACCAAATTGTGTAGTTTCATCTCTTATGAGGAATAAGGTTCTATGCGATAAAACTGAAGAAACAGATATTTTTATAATAGTTTCACATCGAATTTTTGTTAGATAATTAGTCTATTAGGTATATAATAGATGATATAAGAAGCTACTTTAAATATCTTAGTTTTATTTGATAATGGTAATTCTTTGTTGTAGATGAAAGGTGAAATAATGGGAAAAATTAAAGTTGAATATAGTTGTGCTTTACTCCTTGCAATGGATCTAGTTGGTGGAAAGTGGAAGCTTCGTATACTATGGCATATAGTACATGGAGATAATAGGTTTTCTCTATTGCAAAAGGGTATTCCAGATATTACTGAGAAGATGTTAACAACCCAACTTCGTGAAATGGAAAGCAGTGGATTAATACTTCGAAAAGTAATAAATGAAAAACCATTGCACGTAGAATATGAGTTGTCAAAAGAGTACTCAGATTTAGAAGTTATAGTCAATGCATTATGTGAGTTGGGTAAAGATTATGGCGAAAAAAATGATATTGTTGTCATGGACTAAAATAGCCAAAATTAAATAAATGATGACTACGTACAAAAAAGTAAGTTATTCACAATAATGATAAGCTTGATTATACTCATGTTAAGTTAGCAAAATGATCGTTTAAGAAGTTAGACGTTAATACAAAGGAGATTAAAACATGAGTTATCCAAGAAGTTTTTCACACATAGGTTTATCGGTCCCGAATCTTGATAAAGCAGTAGAATTCTACAGTGAGGTAATGGGCTGGTATGTCGTAATGCAACCTTCAAAAGTTGAGGAAGAAACAGACAGCCCTATTGGAATTATGTGCCAAGATGTATTTGGTTCTGGTTATGAGGAATTTAATATTGCACATATGGTTACATCTGATGGTATAGGAATTGAGCTTTTTGAATTTAAGCAAAATGACAATACTAAGCAGGAGTTTAAATATGCTCCAACGGGAATGTTCCATTTCAGTGTTCAAGATCCAGATATCGAAGGATTAGTAAGCAAAATCGTAGCAAAAGGTGGCAAACAACGTATGCCAATTCGTGAATACTATCCTGGAGAAAAACCATATAGAATGTGTTATGTAGAAGATCCGTTTGGTATTGTTTTTGAAGTTTATTCACACAGTTATGAAGTAACTTATTCTAGTGGTGCATATTAGAGAATACTTATTACATTAAGTTCTGAGTGAAATCCTCAGAACTTTTTACGTATATAGTGATATAATTGGACTAAAGTGAAAATAATATAGATTTACTTCTTTAGTGAAAGAGGTGTTTATATCAGGTTTAATCAAGTGAAATTAGATGGGGAAGAGCTTAAATGAAATTGAATGAAATGAAAAACATAGGTGAAAATCTTGCTGAATCCTTGAAAAATGTAGGTATTAATACGCCAGAAGAGTTAGCCAAGGTAGGAAGTATAGAAGCTGCTATTCGATTAGATGCATGTGCCAATAAGTTGTACGCCTTGGAAGGTGCAATTTTGGATGTAAGATGGCATAGTATAGATAAGAATCATAGGAATGAGTTATACCAAAAATACATAAACGAAGTTAATATACGAAGTTCAAAGTAAGGAATATCAAATGTTAATGTATACGAGCGGTGAATTATTTCATGTAAACTTAGTTACGATTTAGCTTATATTCATTCCATTTACTTTATTCAGACGCAGTAGATAAAAGACGGCAAATATGCCGTCTTTTGTTAGTTTAATCTACTAATCGTTATCTAATCCATTAATCTTAGTTGCTAAGTCAATAAGATTTTCTTTTGTATGTTCAGGATATGAGTAAACTTTCCTATTTGTAAAATCGGGATATATTCTTGTTGATCGTGATGGCCTTATTGAAAACTCAATTTCTTTTTCTTGCCAGAAAATTTGATAGTTATTTTCAATGATATCTTTAGACTTTTTATCATTGGCACCTGAAAAGTCCATGTTATCGCGTTTAATGAGAAATGCTTCAGTCGATTTCAATTGTATGACTTCATACTCTAAGAGTTGGTTTTCTTGAAAAGCTCTTTCTCCTGAATATTTTGTTGGTTGAATAGTGTAAATAGCATCTGACTTCGTCTTATGGGCATATTCATACCAGTCTACAACAAGTTCTTGTGTTTCTAATTCAAATGTGTAGAATTGACTATCCTGATATTTATTAGCTAGAGCTATTAAAGCCTCATCAGTTGGTATGGTTACAATGTAACCTACCAAAGCTTGTTCAAATTTATACTCATCAATATTCTGAGGTAATGGTTGTGTGTTACTAATAGAAGTAATTAGTTCATCGTAACTAGAAATAATATAGTTACCTCTTCTTATGATTCCATGAGTCGGATACTCAGTGTTTATGGTCATCGTAGGAATTCCTTTTAAATTTTCTGGAACATCGGATTCTGAAAAACCCTCCCATAGATCATTATTTTGAGTTTCTTGGATACTAGGTATAATTTTAACTTCCTTAACTGGATTATTGTCTGTTTGTAATTCAATAACTTTTAAAACCGTTGCAAAAGTAAAAGTTGAGAATAAGATGGTCAATACAGCAATTAAAAGAACGTGTTTTTTATAGTGTCTTGGCTTACCCTTGGACTGTTTAATTCTCTTTAATACAGTGTTACTCATATCTAACTCAAAGGATTCTTCATTTACATAATCTGATATCAGTGTTTTCATTGCTTCTGTTTTCATAGTCACTGTCCTCCTTTATGTATGCTTTTATAAATTTTTTCCTAGCTCTTTCATATTTTTTTCTTAATGCACTCTCACTAACATTTTGTATTTGAGATATTTTCCTGTAGCTTAAATCCTCGTATACTCTTAGGTAAATAAGGTTTCTTTCCTCTATACTTAATTTGGACAGAGCCTCTTTAACTTCATGACTTATCTCACTTGATGAATTAGGTGATTGAGCATATTCTGGTATTTTACCAAATAGTAGAATCTTATGTCGATTTTGTTTTTTCAACATATTCATTGTGTGATTGAATGTGATACGATAAGCCCAATTACTAAATGAAGTTCCGAGTTGATATTTACTAAGATTTTGATAGATACGAATAAAGACTTCTTGTACAATATCTTCTACATCACATTTTCCGTTTGTCAGGTATCTAACATACTTTAGCAATTGCTTTTGATATTGTTTTACAATTAAACTGTAATCATCAATCTGACCATTTAAAACACGTTCAATTGCATTTTCAATTTCTTGTTGTCCCATGATTACCTCCTTATCTTGATTTCACTATATATAACAATCAAAACTCAGTTTTGTGACATAAATTCAAATTTAAATGTTCTAATAAAATATAACATATAAAATTGGACTGGCTAGATGATAGCTGATGAAAAGTTGAATTGAAGAGTTTGTCTCATTAGCCCAAAATGGAGATAACTAAAAATCTACATATATTTAATAGTTCCACTAGGATTACATCGACAAAAAAAAGCCTCTAGTGATAAAAGTTATCAGAAGAGGTTTAATTTATTACCATGATTTCATTATTTCAAAATGGGTACTTGTCTATGATTTGTGTTAACTTCATATCCATATCCCATTTCGATGAGTAGACCATCGCTATTTTCAGGTCCAACAAGTGTAAGACCATATGGTTCGCCAGATTCTCTGTAACCTGATGGTATTGTAAGTGCAGGATAACCAGCAGCTGCATATATCCCTGATAGCTCATTACTAATAGATATAATTGCTTCTATATCATGATCGCTTAGAACTTTATCTATTGCTGTACTAGCAAGCTCTCTGTTGTTGATAACAATTTCTTCATAAGCTTCTGTTGTAAGTTCTAAATCTAGTCCGCTTTGTAGATAAGCTTGTCCAAATGGCATTCTAGATTCATCTTCATTGTTATACTCAACTATTTGTCTCAGATTTTTCATGTTAGATACAACAGCATCATTCGCTAAAAAGGCATTCACATCATTTTTAATGCCGTATGATAATACGTTCATCATATCTATCTTATTTATAGAATCATCAAATTTCACTTCTACGACTTCGGCTCCGAGTGATTTAAACTCCTCTACAATTTGCTTTATTTCTTCGCTACCATTGTTAACATATCCAAACTTTTTACCATTTAGATTATCTGCAGTTAATTTCGAATCTAAACTTGTCATATCAAAGCGATCTATTATATCAGTTGCCTGATCATTTACATCTTTTTTTACCATAACTTTAAAAACAGTTCTTAAATCAATTACAGATTTAGATATAAGGCCTGCTGTGTCTTGTGCTTCTGAGATAGGTACAATTAGATCTCTACTTAGAAGCCCCATTGTTGGTTTAAGAGCAACAACACTATTTTGGCCTGCTGGGTATATAAGTGATCCTGAAGTTTCAGTTCCAATTGTTATTGTTGCATAATTTAAGCTCGTTGCAACACTTGAACCTGCACTTGATCCTCCAACATCATATTTTCCATAAGCATTTTTAGTTTGACCTCCTAATACTGAAAAGCCACTGCTAGAAGGCTGTGACATGAAGTTTGACCATTCGCTAAGATTTGCCTTACCAAGTATAATGGCACCATTTTCAGTCAAGGAATTAACGATAAAGGCATCTCTTGTAGTGATTAGATCCTTTAATGCGTAAGCGCCTGATGCTGTATTCATATCCTTAGATGCAACATTATCCTTTATTAGAACAACAACACCATCAAGTTCGTTAAGTTCTTCGTCATTCTCAATTTTTTTATCAATGCTTCTAGCGTATTCTAGTGCATTAGGATTTAGTTGAATAACAGCGTTATAATTAGAATCATTTTCCTTTATCCTATTAACATAAAATAGCACGATTTCTTCACATTTTAAGTTCCTGTTGAGAAGATTTTCTCTTATTGAGCTTATACTTTTTTCTACAATATAAGATTCTAATTCATGCATTCGTTCTTCATCTATGTTTGCTAATGCTTCATTGAATCCTGAAAAAGACAATTCTTGTTTGTAATCTGAAATCACTTCATTATCATATTGCATTGTAACTTGGTCCATAGATGCTATTAGACTTCTAATGGCCATAAAACCACCTAGAACAACTATTACAACTACCGCTATAACACCTATTATTATTTTTTTAATCATACATAATACCTTTCTATAAAGCATCTTCTATTTGAAAACACATCGTTATATTATACTCCCAATTTACTTGGGCAGCTTAACAACATATGAATAATATACTGTAATGTTGAGAAAACATCAATTGTTGTATTTTTATTTTAATATTTTATTGTGCCTCACTGATAGATGTTACTGATGAATAGAGTCATATATATAGGGTAGAGATAAAAGTGAAAGGAGAGTCTATTTTGAAAATAGTAAAATCTTTTATATTCATTGTGTTGATTTGTTCATTGTTATTAGGTGGTGTCTTTGCTGAAGATAGTGACTATTTCCCTAGAGGTGAAGAAACATACAATGATGAAAAATATGATAATATTATTGATATCCTTTTATATAGAATGCGTGTTGAACACTTCAATGTTGCTTCGCTATTGATTTTTTTTCTTGCAATTATTCATACAATGATGACCAGTAAATTTCAACAAAAGGCACATGAGGAAGAAATTCGTTACAATACCTTTAAGGAACTTAAGCAAGTAGACAAGGAATCCAAATCAATTAAGGCCGAGATTTATCATTTACTAGGGGAAATTGAAGTAGTCTTTGGACTTTGGGCAATTGTACTTGGTTTAGCTGTTGCTTTCTTTTATGATTGGCATACATTTACATCCTATTTGGATGGACTTCATTACAGTGAACCCTTATTTATAATAGTGATAATGTCCATTGCTTCAAGTCGTCCTATACTACAGTTTTTTGAGAAAATCATGTTCTTCTTTGTTAAGTTGTTTGGAGAAACCCTTGAAGCCTGGTGGTTAACAATACTTGTATTGGGTTCGTTGTTGGGGTCATTCATCACCGAACCAGCTGCAATGACAATCTGTGCTTTCTTGTTATCTGAGAAGGTTTTCTCAATTAACCCTTCTGAAAAATTAAAGTATGCAACATTGGGGCTTCTTTTTGTTAACGTTAGTATAGGGGGAGCACTGACTAATTTTGCATCACCTCCGATACTTATGGTTGTTGAACCATGGGGATGGACATCAAATTATGTTTTTATTAATTTTGGTGTAAAAGCAGTTTTTGCAATTCTTATTTCAACAGGACTCTACTTTATATTCTTAAGAAGTGAGTTCAAAAGTATGGGAGAGCAGTATAGTGCATACAGGTTCAAGAAATACATTCAAAAGAAGTTCATTAGTCAAAAGACTTTAGAGGAAAACTTTGATGAGTTGGCACTGTTAGTAAGTGAAAATACACATTTTCATTCAGAGTTAGATGCTTATAGTTTGATTTTAAAAGAACGTATAAAAGAAATTGCAAAGAAAAAATTATCGATGTCAGAGGTTGCAGAATTAGATATTTATAATGCCATTGATGAGAAATATGACAATATCAAGTTGAGGGAATTTCAAAGAGTTATTCCGGGGTTATTAGCAGATGATCAGAAACCACAGTTTTATGATCCGCAATGGGATTTGAGAGAAGATGAAGTTCCTCATTGGATAACATTGGTACATTTAGGTTTCTTAATTTGGACCATTTTAAATATTCATTCTCCAGTGCTGTTTATGGGAGGTTTTTTATTTTTTCTAGGTTTCTTTCAAGTTACCTCTTTTTATCAGAATAGACTAGATTTAAAACCTGCTTTATTAGTTGCTTTCTTCATAGCTGGAATAATAATACATGGTAAATTGCAAGCTTGGTGGATCAGTCCAATTTTAGCGAATATACCTGAGTTTGGTATCAATATAACTGCGATAGGATTAACTGCTTTTAATGATAATGCTGCACTGACATACCTTGGAACTTTGGTCCCAGATTTTTCAGAAAGTCTAAAATATTCATTGGTAACAGGGGCGTTATCTGGAGGTGGACTAACAATAATTGCAAATTCACCAAATCCTGTAGGTATTTCAATTCTCAAGAAATATTTTGATAATGGTGTGTCGGCATTGGGTTTATTTAAATATGCTTTGTTACCAACTATAATTGCTACAGTCATTTTTATGGTCTTTAAATAAATCAAATATTGGATTGATGGTTTTATTCCATTATTCATTTTGATTGATGTATATATGCCTCCACAAAGAAAGTATTAAAGAATAGCGTCACACAAGTATAGCAGAGCCTAGGCTCTGCTTTTAATTTACATTCCGTATTTCACTGTATGTATACTTAAATAATACAACGAATTAAAAATGTATTAACTTTTTAGGTTAATATATAGTATATGATAATGTTCTGATGATTTGGACTATAATATACTTACTGACTGAATATATTCCAAGGAGGAGACATGAAAAGAATTTTACTTCTATTGATAGCTGTTTTGATGATTGGGTGTGCAGATGAGATAAAAAAAGAAACTACATCCTATGAGCTCAATACTGAGGAAAATATAATTGATAATAGATCTGAATCAGATGATGAAAATTTACAATCGATAGAAGAAGTTGAACTTGTAGTTGAGGAAGTGAAGAGACTTGTTATAGAGGCTGATAATCTTTTATTGAGAAAACGACCAGTAATCGACCCATTTGCTATAGGTACCATAAAAAAAGATTCTGTCGTAAAATGGCTTGAAGTTAAAACGGACCAACAAGATCAGCAATGGTATAAAATTGCATTTGAAGGAAATACATATTGGATTGCAGGGTGGTTTTGTGAAAAGACAGAACAACCACTGTCTGCTGATTTTGAATTGTTTGAAGTTTCAGTAATTGATAAAAAAGAAATGAATGATTGGTCAATGGAGTTTCAATTATTTGAAGAAGCATTACATTCAAATTCTAACAAGGAATTGCAATTGGCGATAGAAGAAATTCGTGATGAAAATAAAATGATTTATACAGGTATGCCTCTTGAAAATACCGTTGATTCGTATAATATAAAGGAGATTTTTTTTGTCGTACCAAATCATCAGTTATACGATGTGTTTTCAGTGAACGAGGATAGATTTGTTGCATATGACATACCATTTGAAGACATTTGGTCATTGAGAAATGTTAAATTGATAAATGCTATTTTCATTGAACCAACACCAGCTGAGTTTTCTAGTGGTCAAGTAAATCAATACCATCCCATTGTAATTAATAATGCCTATGTGGGGGGAAGTATAGATGGTAAGTTTTTTAGGGCAGATTCAGTATCTGAGATACAGAAATCTACATCGAAATTTCTTAAGATAGATCAAATAAAGAAAAATGACTTGGTTCAGGTTATCGATCATGGTTTATATAGAGGGAAAGGTATTCTCGAACAACCTGCTGTTCTATACATGAAGTTTGATAATAAAAGGTTGTTTACTAATGTAACACATGAAAATTTAACAGATGGACTGGCCACTTTAGCAGTATCTGCTGATTGGGATATAACAGTACAAATACCTATAAAGCAAGTCAATGATGATTATCTAATTGATTTAAATAGCGATGGCAAAGAAGAAGTTTTAAAACTAGAAGTGGTTGATCGTAAAGGTTATTGGACCTTTGATTTAAATGGAGAAACTGTTAGATTATTGATCGATTCATATCCAGATTCATTACATTTAATGTCAGGCAGCTACTGGGGACAGTTAATTGTTCTACACAACAGTTATTTCATTGATTTAAATGGTGATGGATGGTTAGAATATGTTAATATGAAAATCAACTATGAACTAGGTGATACGATAGAGATCTATGATTTTAGTAGTGGTAAATCAAGAATTGTAATTGATCATAAGATTGAGCGTGGTAGTAAAGGCGGTTCGCTTACTCATGATGAATATAATACATTCAATGAGGATGAAATTTTAAGTCTTAATGAGTGTTTTAAATGGTCAAGGTTGTATCCATACTATTATAAACGACTAGACCTATTAACAGATTCGAAAGAACGTCTTGTTGGTGTGAGTAGTTACAATAGTGAAAACTCTGGAGAAGGTACATATGATGATTTTAAGTATGTGAATCCTTATAGTAATTATCATTATTCCTATATATTTGACATGACTGAGAATAAAATACTGTGGTCGGGACACTATGGCATAGATGATGAGGCTGATTTTCATGATAGGTATAACCGGTCACCAGTCACACTTTTAAAACAATCTAAAGAAAGGGAGGAGTTAATGGAACCTTATTTATCAATTTATAATCCGATTTTGATTAACAATTCTTTTCTTGGAGGGGTTTACGAAGGAGAATTTTTTGATTTTAATGAAATGAATTTATCAATAGAAGATCATTACAATGCAGATTTTAAATATCTTACTGGTGGTGAAATTGCACATCAATATAAAGAAGGAAGATATCTTACAGATTATGTTCTAGAATCACCTAGAAATTCAACTGATTATGCTCTTAATTATCACTCAAACTTATTGGAGTATAATGAGGAGTTCACAGTATTCTCAATAGGAACTGAAAAAGTATTAAATCCAGTTATACCGGAAATGGTTGATGATAATCATATCAAGGTTGATATTGATATGGATGGTCAGTTTGAAGTATTTGAGATTATAAAGGTAAACAATGATTATTATAGGGATATTTATCATCTAGTCTTAAAAAACGAGCGATATAACTACGAATTACTTCTACCCTATTGGAGCCCTGATGATGAACAAGTCGGCGATGATGAAGGAGTATGGATTTTCAATAAAGATGCTATGTTTGTTGATATCAATGAAGATGGTACTTTAGATTACATTGTTAATTCTGAATGGATAAGTGAACTGGGTGGTCTAGAGTATGAACGAAGGGTATATGACTTAAGAAATGGTGTAAGTAATGTTGTTATGTCTTGTCGAAGATTTGATTACAATTAGAGATTCTAATCAAGAAAAAGAAGCTTATACTTAATTTTGCTTATGAAATAAAAGAGAGGCGTCGTCTGAGGAGGATATGAATGAAGAAAACAAAAACACATAAGATTAATGTGTTGAAAGCAATTATACAAACTATAGAGAACATAAAGAGTTGTTGGAAGACTTTGCTTTTGTTTGCAGTGATAAGCATTACGATGGGATTTGCATTAGAAATGATTTTACTGAAAAGTGGATTCATGTCTTTTCTTGGAGGTTTTGCTATAGGTAGATTCCTAGTTTATATCATTAAATTGTTATACATTATGGTGATTATTAAGACGACTTCAAATATAATGAAGGGTGAGTCTACTCACCCTATGGATATTTTTAAAGTAGCTGTTTCGAAAATCGGCCATATTCTTTTCCAAGTAATCATTTGCTGTGGATTCTTAGTGCTTCCTTTGATATCAGTCTTTGTTCTTTTAATCGCAATAACTGATGCTAAAATGATATCGTCAGTTATAACCTACATCATGTTAGGACTATTATGTGTTAAGATCATCTTCTCAGTACATGGTGTACTTGTAAGTGACCTAGATGCATTAGAGGGGATCAAAGAAAGCATATCAATTACTAAAGGAAACTTCTTTAAGTTGCTACTTACGATTATAGGTTTATGGATGTTAAACTATGCAATTAAATACTCAATAGGACTTTTAGTAAATGGAGACTATATTACTAATATTGTGACCTATATAACAACTGCTTTTATGACCATTATCCAAGTTACATTACTGACATCAATGTATCATCAAAGAGTTTACAAGGAAATTGCTCATCAACCTGAGCCATATGGAATTATTTAATTATTTATGTATAGAAGATGAGAAGAACCCATTTATAGGGTTCTTTTTTTGATTTCTTTTGAGTTATGAGTCTAAATGTTTTATATCTGAGCTTAAAAGTTCCATGACTATTATTATAGAAGATATATGACTTTTACTCTTCGATAAAAGAATCGTAGTACTCAACAGCACTTGATGTTTTAAGTACAGTTGTCACTGTATCCAAATCGTCATCATCAATTAAAACAGTAATAGAGGGAAATGTATATGTTATCTCAAATGATTCATCTGGATCAAAACGTATATTGTCGTAGATATAACCGAAACAGTTTGAAGCGATCATTTCTTCATTTTCATTGTATATTTCAAGTTTTCTCACTCTTACAGTAGTGGTTGTATATTCAATATCATTGTGCACATCACCAGTAACAACGAGTTCTCCAGCAGCATTATAATAATAGTCCTTAGGTATAAATGAAAGTACATTTTTTACATCACTGACAGGTTTAAGAGGATATTTTTTTTCGTCTTTCAATACGATATCTTCGGACTCATTTGTCGTAGAGTCTTCCTCATTAACTTGCAATTCTGTTTCTATTCCTTCCGTAATAGTAGCTTCACTGGAAGTATTGTTTCTAACTTCATAGTAAGAGTTACATCCTACGAGTACAATTGCAAATAGTGTTATAATAATTTTTTTCCCCATCTGACTCCTTCTTTCCTAAATTTATCATGTCTAATGTGCTAGTCGCGAAAATACTATCAGTTTTATTGTATTAGTGAATTGAGTATAGAACCATAACATTTTATATCTTCTTGTATGGTTTTAAAAAGTAAATTGCCTGTTACAGTGTGATTTATGATTAGGGGACTCATATAATAATATCTCTTATATTAGATGAAGCAGATTGTAACTGATGCGGTCTTTATGTATTAAGGAATGTCTATTTCACAAATTAGATTATGACGTAATCTATCAGAATCATTTATTCTGTAAGAACTCAGTCATGCCATTTAATGCTATTAACAATGAAAACGAAGCTTAGGCTTCGTTTTCTAGTTCTTTTCTCAGTTTTTTCGTTAGCTTTTTATAGACAATATCATATGAATCATCAATCATCTTCTCGATTACGGAATCCTCCAGTTTACCGTCACAGTAAACCGTGTTCCAGTGATCCTTATTCATGTGATAACCAGGAATGACATCTTCATAAATCTGTCTGAGAAGGATATTGTCTTCAGGTGTGTTTTTTAAATTGATGCTTAATCTATCCTTTTCATGAGCGCTCATAAGTGCAAACATCTTACCACCAACTTTGAAAACTGGTGTAACCATATCAAAAGGGTAGTCTTCTATAGCGTAAGGTTTACTCAAAAAATAATCTTTTATTTCATCTCTATTCATCTGATACCTCCTAGTTATATTGTACTGTTAAGATGAGATATAATCAAATAGTCATAAACAGTTTACTTTGATGGGATTCTAAAAAACTATATAAAATACTTGTGTTATTTGCTAATATTATTTTGTAGGTTATTCAACTTGTTATGAAGTTAGGATTATCTTTTGGTTATTGGAGGTCACATGAAATATGGAAACGTAGTTGGTGAAGGTAACACTGCAATGGTATATGAATGGGGAAATGGAAAGGTACTTAAGCTTTTCAATTCAGGATATCCTTTTGAATCTATAGAAAAAGAGTTTAATAATGCTAAATTAATTGAAAATATGAATTTTGGTAAGGCAAAGGCTGAATCAATCGTTTCATGTGATAATCAAGTTGGGATTATTTATAATAAAGTCAAAGGTGAATCGCTATTAGATTGGCTAGTAAAAACACAAAATGTAGAAGCGTGTGCTTCCTATATGGCAGAGTTACATCAATCAATTTTGTGTAATAATGTGGATGATGCACCAAGTTATAAGGATTTTTTAAAGTCAAATATTGAGACTATCCCATTAGATGACTCTAAGAAAAGAACAGAGATATTAGCTTTATTGGATAAGTTACCCGATGATGATACTCTTTGTCATGGTGATTTTCATCCAGGTAATATTTTGATTTCACAGGGACAATTAGCTATTATTGATTTCATGAATGTGTGTCGAGGAAGTTATTTATACGATGTTGCAAGAACAGTATTTCTTGTAGAATATACCCCTGTTCCTATGGAAGCAGATAACAGAGACAGTATTCTATATTTAAAAAGAACATTGTCAGAATTGTACTTAGAGGAAATGAATGTTACAAAAGAAATGATACGAGACTATTTAGATGTTATTATCGAAGCTAGACTTGGTGAATGTCCTGATGAAGGGGCTTATTAATCAAAAACTTCGAGAGTTAATAATGGTATCTTAACTTAAGTCAATGCGAGTATTTAAATCATATTATATACTGTAATCAACAAATCGTTGATGGAGGTAAATATGAAATTATTAAATACAAGGAAAAAAGCAGCGATAGTCAGTGGTATCAGTTTATTACTTATGATGGTTGCAGCTATGATTGCATATGGTGTTATTTACAGTAACTACTATGTTGTGAATGATCCGACGATGACAGTTAGCAAGTTGCTAGTCAATTCTAGTCTGTTTAATATCGGGTTAGCTTTATGGTGCTTTATTGTTGTTCTAGATGTGATTGTTTCCATAAGTTTTTATGTCTATTTGAAACCTTATAATAAGATGATATCTACATTTGTCTTAATATCACGACTGGTCTATACAGTTATATTAGGGATCGCTGTCAGTAGATTGGTAAGCTTGAGTGGATACATTGGTGTTGATCATATTGATCCAGAAAATGTGATGAGTTTCTTTTCTTCTTTTGAAGCAATATGGCAAGGTGGTTTGATACTCTTTGGTATTCATCTGTTTTTAGTCGGTTCTATTGCAATGATGACCAATCCTATACCAAAACTTTGGGGTATTCTGTTATTACTAGCAGGTGTGTCTTACTTTGTCATCAATATTTTAAAGGTCTATTCATCTAATATGAGTTTTGTTACAAACTTAGAAATGATTTTAATGCTTCCAATGACTATCGGTGAGGTAGGATTTGGTATATGGCTCTTAGTAAAAGGTAGAAAGGTCGTGGATTAATCCACGACCTTTAATATTCTTCTTTTGATTCTACTGAGCGATTCAGGTTTTATGCCTAAGTAACTGGCTAATTGGTGTTGTGGTACTCGATTAATGAGTGTAGGTCTATTTTCTAAGATGTAACGATATCTTTCCTCAGGTGATGATGATATAAATACTGCATGATGTTCTTGTAATTCTCCCATCATTGATTCCATCATATTTCTAATCATATTCTCCAATCCATCGTGTTCTTGATAAACATCTTCTGCATCGTCAAGATCGCCGACTACAAGGACACTGTCTTCTGCACAGACCAGTGTATAATTGGAGGGTTTCTCTGTAAGCTGTGCTCCAAAGATAGCAACAGCTTGATTCTTTGTATAGAAATCATAGGTAATTTCGTTACCCTCTTCAGTGATACCATATTTCCTTACAAGACCATCTAAGACAAAGTAACATTTGCTTGGAATATCACCTTGTTCTAAGAGTACAGTACCCTTTAAAAAGGTTGCTATAGGGACATCATCCGCTATTTTTTTTAGTGCAGCATCATCAAGTTGAGTGAACTCTTTCATATAATCTAATAATTCATCTTTCATACAGTTTCCTTTCAAATACCAATACATATCTATATTATACCAATTAAACAATGTTCTATCCCATTTTTTTTATTTTAGAGGTATACTTATATAGAATGGGGTGAAAGAAATGCTTAAAGATTTAATTAATTTTTATAGAGTTGAAAATCTTGAGAAAGCAAGAGTTTTTTACACAAAATTGGGATTACCTTTGTACAAAGACCAGGGTAAATGTTTGATATTTGATGCTGGTTTTGGGAAATTAGGATTTTGTAATCACTTTCCGAGCAAAGTGTCTGATCATACTTGCATTACTTTTGTATATGATTCAAGGGAAGCTGTGGATAAGATGTTTGAAAAGTTGGGTGGAGAGACGCCTAGTTATAATGAGTACTTTAAAATATACCATTTTTTTGTACTGGATCCCAATGGCATTAAATTAGAATTTCAAGTATTTGAGGAGTAGAGATGTTAAAAAAATATACACTAAAGAACAACCTATTAGAAGTAAGTATATTGAATTTAGGTGGTATTATACATGAAATAAAAATGCCTGATAGAGAAGGTAAAATTGATAACATCATTCATGGATTTAAGAACATAGAGGACTATCAGCGTAATGATGCTTATTTTGGTGCGTTAATTGGCCGGACTGCTGGGCGTATAGCTAAAGGTCAATATGCAATCAATGGTACAGATTATTCCATGGAAACAGTTGATAGAGGTAATGGCTTGCACGGTGGACTGAATGGTTTTGATAAGAAATATTTTGAATGTCATCAAGAGGAAAACTCTTTAACACTAGTATATCATTCAGTAGATGGAGAAGAAGGATTTCCTGGAAACCTTGATGTAACAGTGGTATATACATTAAAAGAAGATGAGCTAATTATAGAATACAAAGGTGTTAGCGATCAGGATACACTTTTAAATATGACCAATCACAGCTACTTTAATTTAGAGCCTTCAAAGTCAATTTTGGAGATGAAGTTAGAGCTTGAGAGTGATTATTTAGTAGAAATTGATGAGTCTTCAATACCAACTGGCAGATTTTTAGATGTATCCAATACACCATTTGATTTTAGATCTGGAAAGTTGATTGGTAAGGATATAAATGATGAGCATATTCAGCTTCAAAGAGCTAATGGTTATGACCATCCTTGGATTATCAAAGGCAATCTTCAATTATCATCAGCTAATGGTAGAAAGATGATTGTAACATCTGATCAACCTTGTGTTGTACTATATAGTTATAATTTTCCAATATTAGATCATAAAAAATACGCTGGACTTGCCATTGAGTTTCAGGCTGAGCCAGATGGTATTCATCATAATGCATTTAGTAGCAGTATATTAAAAAAAGGAGAGACTTATACTCAGAAAACTGTTTATAAGTTCATGGTGGAATAATGAATCAAAGAGAGTTTGAAACTTTTGTTGAAAATCTAGATGATAAGCATGATATTATTGGTAGAAGTAGATTGGGGAATTTTGCTGTTTTTGTGGCACTTGTTAAATTAGATGGAGAGTATCATTTTCTGTTTCAAAAGCGTGCTCAGCATATAAGACAAGGATCAGAAATAAGCTTTCCTGGTGGACAGTTTGATGAAGCCTTGGATAAAAATTTCAGAGATACTGCTATTAGAGAAACACATGAGGAACTTGGAATAGATGAAGAGAAAATACGAGTGATAAAACAAATCGATTCATTTGTAGGTCATGTATATATTGAGAATTTTTTAGGTGTTATAGAAGTTGATTCTTTAGATGAACTGAATATTAACAAAGATGAAGTTGCTTATGTTTTTACTATGCCTGTTCAATATTTTATTGATCATGAACCAGAGACGTATGGCATTAAAGTAAGATCCTATTCATCAGAAGTTGATGAAGCTGGTAATTTGATTGAATACTTCCCAGTGAAAGAGCTTGATTTGCCGGAAAGGTATCATCATAGTTGGAATGACAGTCTTAGAGAAGTCTATGTTTACAGAACTGAACATGGAACTCTATGGGGACTTACGGCTGCAATTGTTTATGAAACGATAAAAAAATATTTTAAAGATAAGTAAATACTACATACTACAGTTTCTAATATGAAAGGAGTACAATGAGTTATTATAAATTTAAAAAATTAGTAGTTGGTGATGGAACAGTTATCGAAAATAAGGTTATGCATATAGAAGATAATAAGATTGTTGCTTTTTTAGAATCCCATGAAGGTGAAGTTGTGGATGTAGGTTATATCATGCCTGGTCTTATTGATTGTCACACACATATTTGTTTTCCTCCTGTTTCAGATACGGTTGGAAGATTGAGTCAAATGAATGATATTGATGTTGTTGTCACTGCAATAAAGAACCTTGAAGCTTTGTTAAAAGGTGGTGTGACCTATATTCGTGATGTTGGTGGTGTTAATGATGTTCAGCTTCAACTGAAAAAATATTTAAATGATGGTAGTGTTCTGGGACCAGATATGTTGTGTGCTGGAAAAATAGTGACAATGACTGGTGGTCATGGTTGGCACGTTGGTAGAGAATGTGATGGACCTGATGAAATTAGGAAAGCAGTTAGAGAACAGTTAAAAGCAGGCGCAGATTTGATTAAAGTTGTTTCCTCTGGTGGTGTACTAACGCCTGGCGTAGATGTGAATGCTTTTCAATTTAACGTAGATGAACTTACTGCTGCAAGAGAAGAAGCTCATAAAGCTGGACGTAAGATTTGCACACATTGTCATAGTATGAAAGGCACAAAGAACTCGATCCTTTCAGGCATTGATTCTGTTGAACATGCTACTATTCTAGACAAAGAAGCAGTCGATATGGCCATTGATGCAGGGACATATTTTGTACCTACATTAAGTGCTGTTCATTTTATTGTAGAGCATGGTGAAGCTGGGGGAATTCCTAAGTTTGCAGTAGATAAAGCGAAGGATGTGTACCAAAAACATCAGGATAGCTTTAAACTCGCATATCAATCAGGTGTGAAAATAGCCATGGGCACTGATGTAGGCACACCATTTAATGTACATGGTGTAAGCAGTGCATTTGAGTTAGAGTTGATGGTTAAAGCGGGTATGACTGAAATGGATGCTATATTATCTGCTACTAAGTATGCTTCAGAGTTACTTGGAGTTGAGAATACACATGGGACATTAGAGGTTGGTAAGTATGCTGATTTTCTTGTATTAGAGGAAGATCCAACTAGAAATATTAAAACGATTCAATCATCAAATGTTTATAAAAACGGTTTATTAGTTTAACATCGCATAGCGATGTTTTTTCTTTTACAATTGAGAACGTTTTCTTTAATTTATCCTTGCATGGCTTTTGGGTCTGTGTTACAATTAATAAATTTTACACGAAAAAGCAAACAAGTGTCTTTTATACGCGGACAGGAGGCGTTTATGTTATATAAGAGTACAAGAGGATTTCAAGAGAAAGTTTTAAGTGCACAAGCAATTCTAAATGGTATTGCACCGGATGGAGGTTTATATATTCCAGAGAGCTTTCCAACCCTGGATTTAAATAAATGCATGGCTATGAGTTATCAGGAGTTAGCAGCATATATTCTTTCACTTTATTTAACAGATTATTCTGACGCAGAAATAAAATGTGCAGTATATAAAGCTTATGACGAGAAATTTGTAGATGAGATTGTGCCAATAAAGTATCTAGAAGGAAGAAGTGTTTTAGAACTTTATCATGGAAGAACTTTGGCTTTTAAAGATATGGCTCTTTCGATATTACCTCATTTGATGAAAAAAGCCTCAAAGAAACTTGATGTTAAAGAGGAAATTGTTATTTTAACAGCTACATCTGGTGATACTGGTAAAGCTGCTTTAGAAGGTTTCTGCGATGTAGAAGGTATTAAGATAGTTGTCTTTTACCCGTCTGAGGGAATCAGTGATATTCAAAAGCATCAAATGGTTTCTCAAAAGGGTGACAATACTTATGTATTTGGAATTAAGGGAAACTTTGATGACGCTCAATCATCTGTAAAATCAATATTCCTAGATGAAGATTTAAAAGCTTCTTTAAAAGAGAAGGGTTATCAGTTTTCTTCTGCAAACTCTATAAATATAGGTCGATTAATTCCTCAAATTGTCTATTATGTCCATGGTTACTTAGAGCATATTAGAAATAACAAATTACAATTTGGTGAGAAGATGAATGTGATAGTTCCTACAGGTAATTTTGGGAATATACTTGCAGCTAAGTATGCAAAATCAATGGGTTTACCAATTGATCGATTAATATGTGCATCTAATGAGAATGCTGTTTTAACAGATTTTATTCAAACAGGGACTTATGATTTGGATAGAAAGTTTAAAGTAACCAATTCACCATCAATGGATATCTTAATATCTTCGAATTTGGAAAGATATTTAGCCTTAATGGGTGAAGATGTACCGACACTAATGGCATCTTTAAAAGAAAATAAAAGATATAGTATCAGTGAATCTGGAAGAAATCAGATGAGTGACTTTTATGCTCAGTTTGCCACAGAAAGAGAAACTGTACAAAAAATTAAAGAAGTTTATGAAACTGAAGGTTATTTAATGGACACGCATACAGCTGTTGCTCAAGTTGTTTATGACAGATACGTTGAAGACTCTGGTGATCATAAAGTATCGTTAATTGCTTCAACTGCCAGTCCTTATAAATTTACGAGAGATGTCTTAAAGAGCATTTCTGACGAATTACTATTAGACGATGATTTTGAGTTGATTCATGTATTGTCTGAAAAAACTGGATTAGAGATACCTGAACCAATAAAAACATTGGCTGAAGATCTTGTATTACATCCTCATGTAATCAGCAAGGTTTCAATCAAGAACACTGTAGAAACGATATTGAGGTAATGATGAAATATATAGTTGTATTAATAGATGGTATGGCTGATGAAGCCATAGAAAAACTAAATAATAAAACACCTTTGGAATATGCTAATATTCCCAATATAAATGCACTTGCAAAATCATCTGAACTTGGCATGGTACATACTGTACCAGAAGGTATGCCTCCAGGAAGTGATGTAGCTAACTTATCTATAATGGGTTATGCGCCTGATGTTTATCATACTGGAAGGTCTCCTTTAGAGGCTGCAAATATTGGTGTACCAATGTTGGCGGATGATGTGATTTTTAGATGCAATCTTGTGACTGTATCAGACGATAACTTATTTGAAGATAAAGTAATGATTGATCATAGTGCTTCAGATATAACAACAGAAGAAGCTGTTCAATTAATGGCATCACTAAGAGAAGCATTAGAAGATGATACACATAAGTTCTATGATGGTACAAGTTACAGAAACATTGTTGTTTGGCATAAAGGACATTTAGAGCTTAAATTGGTACCACCCCATGATTTCTTAGAACAAACTCTTTCTGATTATGTACCTAAAGGTGCAGAGTGGATAGTGGATTTTGAAAAGAAAAGTTATGAAATTTTAAAGAACCATCCTATAAATTTAGATCGTGTTAAAAGAGGCCTGAATCCTGCTAATATGATGTGGATTTGGGGAGAAGGTAGAAAACCTAAATTAGATGCTTTTAACAAGTTATATGGTGTAGAAGGTGTTACTATATCGGCGGTTGATTTAATAAAAGGAATTGGTAGATGTGCAGCTATGGATGCTATAGAAGTTGAAGGTGCAACAGGTACAATTCATACTAATTTTGAAGGTAAAGCACGTGCTGTTATTGAAGCTTTAGATAAGGTTGATTATGTCTATTTACATCTAGAGGCAACTGACGAATGCAGTCATCAAGGTAATTTGGATGAAAAAATTAAGGCAATTGAAATTATAGATCATAAAGTAATCAAGTTTCTAATTGATGAGTTAAATCAAAAGGGTGAAGATTATAAAATGATGATATTGCCAGATCATCCAACTCCAGTAAGGCTAAGAACACACACATCTAATCCAGTGCCATATATGATTTATGACTCAAGAAAAAATAATCAAAAGCATGAGTTAAATTATCATGAAGTAGCTTGTGAGTCGACTGGAAATGTCTTTACAAATGGACCAGAGTTAACAAAATATTTTATAAATAAATAATATAAAGTCGTTGACATGCATTTTTATGCATGATATACTTCATTAAAATCAGATTTGTGAGGAGAAGCAAAATGAAATCAAGATACTTATTAACAAATAAATTTCATCATCATCATAGATTCAGGGTTTGTATTATGAATTAATATTCATAGATGCAAGCTCTGCTTCAAGCGGTTAGCTTGCATCTATGATGACGATAGAGACGTCACGTAGAATGCGTGGCGTCTTTTAGTTTTTTGTATAGAAAGTTTAGAGAAGATTTATTGGTTTTGAAAATAGTAGGAGGAGAATATGCAATATTTAGAAACATTAAGAGCAAGAAACCAAGTAAGAGAAAGAGTCTTGGATTTACTAAGAAACAATGGTTACCTAATGACTGAAACATCATACTTTGAAGATTATGATGATTTTATAAAATTCAGTGGCCGTACACCAAAAGAAAAGACTGTAAAGGTCATTAATAACTTAGGAAATATTGAAATTCTAAGACCTGACATCACCTTCAATATTGTTAAGTCCATTGCAGATAAGTACGATGGTACTCCAATGAAATTGTTTTATGATTCTGTGGTTTTTGAAAATGGAGAGAATAGCATATTAGAGAAAAGACAGATGGGTGCAGAGTATATCGGTAATATGTCCATTGAAGCTGATTTAGAGATGATTCATATTGCGAAAGATATCTTAAAACCACTTGGAGAAACAATGATTGTGATTGGTCATACAAAATACTTAGAAGGTCTATTAAAAGGCATTCAGGACGTCGATGTAAAGAGAATGGTTAAAGAGACAATATATAACAAGCAACCACAGCAATTAAATGAGTTATTGTTGTCAGTAGAATTAGATGATGAAATAAAGGACAAGCTAAGATATTTAGTTTCTGTAAAAAGATTTGATAGTGAAGAACTTGCAAATGGATATATGAATGCTGATATGAAAATTGCTCTTTCAGAAATGACTTATTTGCAGAGTCAGTTAAAAGAACGAGTGAGTTTTGATTTAAGTCTTTTATCTAAATTTGAATATTATGATGGGATCATTTTTAAAGGTTTTTACAAGGGCATGAATAAACCACTAATTAGAGGTGGAAGATATGATCGCCTGTCTAGAATGTTTAATAAGGAAATGCCAGCTGTTGGTTTTTCATTGGAGTTTGATGATTTAAGGAGTATATCATGTTAAGAGTTGGTTTAGCAAAAGGAAGATTGTGTGAAGCAGCAATCGAAAGTTTTAAGAAATTGGATTTGAATCAAGTCATTGATTTAAAATCAAGAAAGTTGGTCTTTAATGACTTTGAGAACAATATTGAATATATTTTGTTAAAGCCAAGTGATGTTGTGACATATGTTGAAAACGGTGTTTGTGATTTAGGTGTTGTTGGTAGTGACGTCATCATGGAAAGAGAAGAAACTGTTTATGAGTTGGCAGATTTGAATTTTGGGAAATGTAAATTTTCAATAGCAACAATGGAAGATAAAAAAGATATCATGTCCCTTGATAAAGTAAGAGTGGCGACTAAGTATCCTAATGTGGCGAAAAGATACTTTGATGAGATGAACAAAGAGATAGAAATCATCCCCTTAAACGGATCGGTGGAGCTTGCTCCTCTTGTTGGTTTGGCAGATTGTATAGTAGATATTGTTGAAACAGGTAATACCTTAAGAGCGAATAACTTAATTGTTGTAGAAGATATGCATGAAGTATCAGCAAGGCTCATTTGCAACAGTATAAGCTATAGATTTCACCAACCAACTCTTATAAAGTGGGTTGAGCAATTAGAGGAGGCCTAATGAAGATTGTAAAATCAAATATAGATAGTTACTTAAATGACTTAAAAATTAGAAGAGTTGATTTGGATTTGAATCAACAGGTAATTAATATTTTAGAAACCGTACAAAAAAAAGGGGATAGTGCACTTTTAAATTATACAGAAAAATTTGATGGTGTAAAATTATCAACATTAGAAGTTGATAAGGATGAGATAAACAAGGCTTTTGAAAGAATTGATTCATCTCTATTAAACAGTTTAAAAGTCGCTCAAAAGAATATTGAAAAGTATCATGAAATGCAAATTAGATCATCCAAATATTTAACGGTACCAGGTGGTCTCTTGGGAGAGGTGATACGACCGCTAGAAAAGGTAGGTATATATGTACCAGGAGGAAAAGCGGCATATCCATCAACCGTCTTGATGAATGCTGTTCCAGCTAAACTTGCTGGTGTTGAAGAAATTACCATGGTGACACCACCTATGAAAGATGGAACCATTAGGGATTCGGTTCTTGTTGCAGCTAAACTCGCTGGGGTTGATAAAATATACTCAATTGGCGGTGCTCAAGCTATAGCGGCACTGACATATGGTACAGAGACAATTAGACCTGTTAATAAAATTGTCGGTCCAGGTAATGCCTATGTAGCAACAGCTAAGAAAATGGTTTCAGGTATTGTTGGGATCGATATGATTGCAGGACCTAGTGAAATACTGATATTAGCAGATAATACTTCTAATCCTAAGTTCATTGCAGCCGATATGATTTCTCAAGCAGAACATGATGAGAAAGCTGCTTCTATCACTGTTATAAAAGGGGAAGAACTTATTGATGAAATTCTCTATGAATTAAAAGTACAAATGGAATCATCTCCTAGGAAGAATATAGTTAAGCAATCATTAGAAAATGAAAGTGCCATTATCCTAGTAAATACTTATGATGAAATGATTGATATTTCTAATAAAATTGCGCCAGAGCATTTAGAAATTTTGACTGAAAATTCAGAAGAGTTAATTAGTAGTATTAAAAATGCAGGTGCTGTATTTGTTGGTGATTATTCACCAGAACCATTAGGGGATTATATAGCAGGACCAAATCATACTTTACCAACCAGTGGTACAGCCATGTTTTCTTCACCGCTTGGTATAGATGATTTTATAAAAAAGATGTCTTTGATTCATTATACAAAAGAAGGATTAGAAGCTGTAAAAGATGATATTGTAAACATTGCAGATGATGAAGGTCTATATGGACACTCAAATGCAATTAAGGTTAGATTTGGAGGATGACATGAAAACGAAAATGAATATAGAAAGCTTGGTACCTTATCAAGTGATGACATACAACGATGTCATCAGAATGGATGCCAATGAATGTGCCTATAAAATGGATTATTTGATTACACAATCACTCAACAGATACCCTGATGATAGGGCAAATGAACTTAAAAGTAGATTAGCTGATTATCTAAGGGTTTCAAAAAATGAGTTGGTCATAGGTAACGGTTCTTCGGAAATGATTGAACTTTTATTTAGAACATATATAGAAATGGGGGACTGTGTCCTTGGATTTGAGAATAGTTTCTCTATGTATAAGGTTTTCTCGAAAATATACGAAGCCAATTATGTAACTGTTCCAAATAGTTATGTGATGGATATGGACGAATTAATTAGAACAGCTATTTATGAAAAACCAAAAATGATTATGATCTGTAATCCCAATAACCCAACTGGCTATTTGATTAGTAAGTGTGATATAGAAAGACTTCTTAAGATGTATGATGGTCTGGTAGTAATTGATGAAGCTTATATTGAGTTTTCAGAAGGTTCAATGCTTAATAGATTAGATGCATATGAGAACTTAATTATTCTTAGAACCTTTTCTAAAGCATGGGGATTAGCAGGTGCTCGTGTAGGATATATGATTGCCTCTGAAGCAATTATTGGTAATGTCTTAAAAGTAAAGGCGCCCTATAATCTAAATACACTGTCACAACAAGTTGCATTGTTGGCTTTAGAGAATAAAGAGAAAATGATGGAGAATGTCAAGAGGGTTGTTTCTGAAAGAGCTATTTTATATGATCAAATGATTGAACTTAAAGTTAAGACTTATAAATCATCTGCCAATTTCATTTACTTTGAAGCTTCAGATAGCTTATATGAACAGTTATTAGCTAAAGGTGTGCTTGTTAGATATTTTGGTAACGGTGGATACAGAGTAACCATTAGTACATCTGAGGAAAATCTCTTTTTTATCACTGCTTTAAAGGAGGTACTTATTGAGAACGATAAGTAAAGGTCGAAAAACAGGAGAAACACAAATTGAGATAACTCTTAATCTAGATGGTTCTGGAATAAGTAAGATAAATACTGGAATAGGTTTCTTTGATCATATGTTAACCTTATTGTCATTTCACAGTAAAGTTGATTTAGATATATCCTGTCAAGGTGATTTAGAAGTTGATGGACATCACACAGTAGAGGATATTGGTCTTTTACTAGGAGAATGTATTCTAGAAGCATTAGGAGATAAAAAAGGTATTGAAAGATACGGGATGTCTTATTTGCCTATGGATGAGACACTTGCAAGAGTTGTTTTAGATTTGTCAGGAAGAGCCTATTTGGTTTATGAGTGTACATATAATCGTTTTGATTTAGGTCAAATGGATGTTCAAAATATCAAGGAATTCTTTAAAAGTTTGGCCAATACCTTGAAGGTAACTCTTCATATGACGGTTCTTTATGGTGAAAATGATCACCACAAAGCAGAAGCACTTTTTAAGGGATTTGGAAGGGCATTTAAAGATGCCATTAAAATATCTGGTGATGTATTACCATCAACAAAGGGGGTTCTATGATTACAATCATTGACTATGGTTTAGGAAATATTAGATCTTTAATGAATTGGTTTAAAAGAGCTTCGATAGAAGTTAACTTTTCAAGCGATATGACTGTTATAGAATCTTCTAATGTTTTGATTCTTCCTGGTGTAGGCGCCTATGAAGATGCCATGAAAAAACTTGAGGAAAAGAACTTAGTAGAAGCTTTAAAGTGTCATGTGAGAAAGAACAAACCCTTAGTAGGTATATGTCTTGGAATGCAATTATTGTATGAGTCATCAATGGAGGGTGGTTATTTTAAAGGGTTAGGTTTTATCCCTGGTGAGATTGTTTCCTTTGATGAAAACAGAGTTAAAGTACCTCAAATGGGATGGAATAGTATTTCTTCAAAAGATAGTAGATTCGATGATACTTATGTCTATTTTGTACATTCCTTCTATGCAAAATCTGATTTTTCAGAAGTTGTGGCTTACACAGAATACGATGTCAAGGTACCTGCGATTGTGAAAAAAAATAATGTGTTTGGTTTTCAATTCCACCCTGAAAAGAGTGGTGAAATTGGACAGGAAATGCTGAAGCTGATAAAGGAGTTAGAAGATGATTATATATCCAGCAATTGATATCTTAGATGGTAAGGCGGTAAGGCTCTTTAAAGGTGACTATAATAATGTAACTGTTTATGGTACGCCTTTAGAAGCTTCTACTACATGGATTAATTCAGGAAGTAGTTTTCTACATTTAGTTGATCTGAATGGTGCTAAAGGCGCTGTTGATAATTTGTCTAAAATTGTAGAGATACGAAATGAGTCGGATGTGTTTATCCAAGTAGGAGGTGGTATTAGGAATCTTGATAGAGTTAAAAAGTATCTAGATATAGGTGTTAATCAAATTATAATCGGTACTGCCGCTGTAACAGATAAAGAGTTTTTAACTGATGTCTTAAGGGACTATTCAGACTATATCACCATCGGTGTAGATGCTCGAAATGGTAAAGTTTCAATAGGTGGTTGGTTAAGTGATACTGAATTGGAAGCAGATAAGTTTATTGCTGATCTCGAAACTTTAGGTGCTAAAAGAGTTATTTATACTGATATTTCAAAAGATGGTACGTTAACTGGACCAAACTTTGAAATGTATAAAAAGGTACTTGGTCATGTAGATATAGAAATAATTGCTTCTGGTGGTATTTCATGCCTTGAAGACTTAAAAAGATTAAATGAAATTGGTGTTCATGGTGTTGTTGTTGGTAAAGCCCTGTATGAAAATAAGTTTACTCTAGAGGAGGCATTATGTTAGCAAAGCGTATTATACCTTGTTTAGATGTCAGAGACGGGCGTGTCGTAAAGGGGCAGAAATTTATGAATATAAAAGATGTTGCTTCTCCAACTGAAATGGCAGCTTTTTATTCAAATGAAGGTGCGGATGAACTTGTCTTTTATGACATTACAGCCTCTCATGAAAACAGAGAAACATCTCTTGAGTTTGTTAAACAAGTAGCTGATGAAATTAATATTCCATTTTGCGTTGGGGGCGGAGTTAATTCGATAGAGGATTTTGATAGAATTCTTAAAAGTGGTGCTGATAAGGTGTCCATCAATTCAAGTGCAGTGAAGAATCCTAGTTTAATTTCAGAAGGTGCTAGAAAATATGGTAACCAATGTGTTGTCGTTTCAATTGATGCAAAATTAGTTGGAGATCAATATCAAGTTTTTATCAAAGGTGGTCGAGAAAATACGGGTTTAAATGCAATTGACTGGGCTATGAAGGCCGTTGTCTTGGGAGCAGGCGAGTTGGTCATTAACAGTATTGATGAGGATGGCATGAAAAAAGGTTACGATACAGTTCTTTTAGAGATGATATCAAAAGTTGTTAATGTACCGATTATTGCTTCTGGAGGAGCTGGCACGATGGAGCATTTCGTAGAAGGTGCGAGTGTTGCAGATGGTATTTTAGCGGCATCTGTATTTCATAATAAGGAAATAAAAATACAAGACTTAAAGACGTACTTGTATAACAATAATGTAAAAGTAAGAAGGTCATAATGGTTAAATTTGAAGACGGATTAATACCTGTAATAACACAGGACTACAATACAAAAGAAGTACTGATATTGTCTTATATGAATGAAGAAGCTTATAAGAAAACACTTGATGAAAAGATTCTGTATTACTACAGTCGTAGTAGAAAGGAACTATGGAGAAAAGGAGAAACTTCGGGGAATACACAAGAATTGATAAGTTTAACATATGATTGTGATGGTGATGCACTATTAGCACAAGTTATTCAAAAAGGACCTGCATGTCATACTGGTGAGATAAGTTGTTTTCACAATCCTTTAATAGGTGAGAAGAAAGTAGATGTTTTATATAATCTACTTGATGTAATAAAAGACAGAAAGAAGAATCCAAAAGAGGGTTCATATACAAACTACCTACTTGATAAAGGAAAAGAGAAGATCTTAAAAAAGGTAGGTGAAGAATCAAGTGAAGTAATTATTGCTTCTATGGCAGATAACAAGTCAGAATTGGTTTATGAGTTATCAGATCTTGTTTATCATAGCTTGGTCTTGATGGTGAGTGAAGATATCAAATTAGGTGATATTGCCTTAGAACTTAACAAACGAAAATAGAGAGGGATGTGTCATAGTGTATTTATCAGTATGACACATCCTTTATAGTTTAAGTAAATCAAAAAAATGTTTTGAAATCTAATTCCCTTTAGTATACTAAAGGTAGGATTAGAAAGTAGGAATTATGCAATGGCAATTGATTGAATCAACAGAAGTACTTAAACAGCATATGGCAAAACTGTTAGAGACTAAAGTGATCGGTGTAGACACAGAAACAACAGGATTAAATCCATACTTATCAGAGTTAAGGTTGATACAACTGGCTTTTGATGATGGAGTTTTGATTATAGATTGCTTTAAAGTTGAAGATGATATCAAAGATTTTTTGAATGACATTTTCTCGACAGATGCTGTAAAGGTGTTCCAAAATGCGAAGTTTGATATTAAGTTTTTAAGAGCATATGGCGTTGAAGTAAAGGGCAAAATATTTGATACCATGATAGCCGGCCAAATATTACGATCGAGTAGCGGTGCACCTAGGGCTAACTTAGAAAGCTTGGTTCGGCACTATTTAGAGGAGTTTATATCAAAAGAGGAACAGAAAAGTGATTTTTCTGGAGAACTTACAGAAAGTCAGTTAAATTATGCTGCTAAAGATGCCTTAGTATTACTAAGACTTCGTGAAAAAATGATCCACGAACTTAAAAGAAACAAACTGATTGAAGTTGCAAGATTAGAGTTTCAATGTGTTTATGCTCTTGCTGACATGGAATACAGAGGCATTAACTTATCTCTTGATAAATGGCAGAAGCTTACGGCTGAAATTGAGAATGAGCAAAATGATATTCTAGAACAACTTTATCCTTATATAGGTTATCCAACTGTTCAAATGGGTTTGTTTGAATCTGTAGAAAGGTCAGCTATTAACCTAAATAGTAATAAACAGGTTCTAGAACTTTTAAAGAAGTACAATCTTGATCTTGAAAATACTTCAAAACATACCTTGTCTAAGTACCTTGATCATCCTGTGGTTAAGCTGTTAATAGATTATAGACATACCAATAAAGCATTAACATCTTTTCTTTATGGTATGCATCATCAAATTAATCCGGTAACAAAGAGACTCCACCCACATTATGGTCAAATAGGTGCTTATTCTGGAAGAATGAGTTGTGGTGGCCCCAATATTCAGCAGATACCAAGAGAAGATAGATTTAGAGCTTGTTTTGATGCTCCGGCAAACAGAAAGTTGATTATTGCGGATTACTCACAAATAGAATTAAGGGTAATGGCTCAAGTAACTGGTGATAAAAGAATGATAGAAGCCTATAAAGTAGGAGAAGACTTGCATCGCTTGACAGCATCGTTGGTGCTTGAAAAAGAAATCAATGAAGTGACAAAGTCAGAAAGACAATCGGCAAAAGCCGTTAATTTTGGTTTAATATTTGGTATGGGATCAGCAGGATTAAAAGCATATGCTGCTGAAAATTACCGAAGTGAAATGACATTTGAGGAAGCAGAACTCTTCAGAAAAAGATTTTTTAAAGCTTATAGTGGTGTAAGTAGATGGCAAAATGAGATAAAGAAAACTTTACCAGAAGAAGAAAGAACACTTGCTGGTCGTATATTTAAGTTTAGAAAGAGCTCAGGTTTATCAGGCAGATATAATGCACCAATTCAAGGAACAGCTGCCGATATTCTAAAGAATGCTTTAGGAGAATTGTATTTAAGCTTGTTAGGAAGTAATACATACATTGTTGCTGTTGTTCATGACGAAATTGTTCTAGAATGTGATGAGTGTATTGCAGCTGAAACCGCAGTGTTATTAACACGTATAATGGAACATGCTGGTATGAGGTATTTAAGAGATGTGCCTGTTATAGCAGAAGCGTCTATTGCAAATAGTTGGGCAGGAAAGTAATATAATAAGATTAGAAGCTAAAGAATATGGTATATATAATAATGAGAACAATTATCAAAGGAGGACTTATGAAAAGAACTGTTTCGATTATTTGCTTGATAATCATATGTACTATAGTAGTTTCGTGTGCTAATAACACAAGTAAAAATGATAATGTTGTTGAAAACACTAAGTCAGAAGAAGTGAAAACATTCACCTTAGATGATTTATCAGAACACGATGGTAAAGATGGTAATTCAGCATATGTGGCTGTTAATGGCCTTGTATACGATGTAACAGATATAACAGCATGGAGTGGGGGAGAACACAATGGAAATATGGCAGGAAAAGATTTAACTGAAGTAATTGAAAACATATCTCCTCATGGTATCAGTGTTCTTGAAAAATTAGAGGTTGTAGGTGAATTGATTGAATAACTACTTTAAAAACGACTTCAAAAAATGGCATATTGCTTTTGTAGTACCTTATACACTTACATTTATTGCAGGCTTATTTAGAAGTAAAAATACTTTTGCATACAATATGCATCCAATATTAGGAATTTCTACGTTCGTTATACCAATCATATTTTATATGATGTCTAGTGATAAGCGACTGATTAGACAGATGATAAAAAGTAATTTTAATTATAGGGGTAATTTGACAGTCAAAGTTGCTAAGTTTTCTACTCAAGTAATTGCTTCTTACTTTTTGTTTAGTGTTTTAACTGGATTCATTCTTAATAACAGTTTGTATGAGAAACCAGAGACATATAAGATTTTGTCAAGTATCCATGGATTAGCAAAATACATTGTACCAATTGCTATGCTAATGCATATCACAGCTAGAATTGTTTTGAAGAGAAAGCATACTTAAAAAGTCATATACAGATAATGTACATGACTTTTTTTTGCTTGTTATAATTCGTTAGATTTTAAAGATTCTTTGTGTGATGATTAAATATGTTATTTTTTACTTTCCTCATAAAGTTCAATCCATTTTCCTACAGTCATTTTGGTCACCAGTTGACCCAGTAAATCATATGGAATGTCATTCATTCTCTTTAAACGGATGCAGCTTTTGCCCATATCTAGTTTATATTTAGAATGTTTTTTATATGTGTCTGTAAACCAATCTAAGAGTTCTTTATCTGCATAGATTCCCATATGATAAAGTGATATATAGTTCTTTTGGGAAGCCAAGCTGATAAAAGGTAATGGCAGTTTAGGATCGCAATGATAGCCAGCAGGATAAATCATATGTGGCACAACATAACTGATCATATTGTATTGAATGACTTCTTTAAAGCCTTCTGGTAGATTTTTAAGTATGATTTCTCGAATCCTATGTACTATGAGTTGTCTTTCTTCAGGTAAAGAAAGAATATATTCTTCTACAGTATTGTATTCCATATTGTACCTCCTAATCTATAGATGCCCCAAATTTCAAAATATAATCATACTATACATAGGGCGATTCAGAGAATCGTGATACAATTAATAGTGGAGGATGTTATGATTAAAAATATGACAGAAGCATATGCTAAAGAAATCATTACATGGAGATATGCCAAACCTTATGATGTATATTGTATGAAAGATGCTTACGATGAGTTAATGAAACGCTATCAAGTAGTTTATAAAGATGAACTTATAGGTTTCTTTTGTACCGGAAGAGATGCACAAGTACCACCATATGGATATAATGAGGATTTTTTAGATTTTGGAATAGGTTTGAAACCTGAGTTATGTGGCAACGGTTATGGCGAGCTTTTTATGAGGGAAATCATAGAGTATATTGATATCCCCCTTAGATTAACAGTTTTAGCATGGAATGAAAGAGCACGAAAACTATATTTAAAATTAGGTTTTAAAGATGTAGATCAGTTTTATAGAGGTGAAAGACTATTTGTAATCATGACACAATAAAGATATTTAAAGAAGCATATCAGTTAATGGATGAACCAATTATCGACGGCAATTGTGGTGAACTTTGTGGATTTCATTGCTGTAGAAGTCACGAAGGTGCTGCGACTCTAGGTATGTATCTACTCCCTCAGGAGTATGAATCAGTTCAAAGGCAATTAAATGTAGAGTATGAAGTTCATTCGTCATATGATTACGAGATTTTAGGTGCGAAAAAATTGTTTTATATTTTCTGTAATAACAACTCTGGATGCTTAAGAGAATACAGACCTATTCAATGTAGGACATATCCTTTAGAGCCTCATTTGATTAATGGGCAGTTGAAGATGATTATTGAAAAAGAGCAACTCCATTTATGTCCACTAATAGAAAAGAAAGATATTTGGAGAGAAGAGTATATTAAAGGTATCTACAGTGGTTGGCGTTTACTTTTAACAATAGAGCCAATTAGAAGACATATTGAAGCTATATCAAGAAATAGAAATGATATTCTATGTTTTATAGAGGATGTTGAAAAAAACTAATTTTCTTGATATGATAAATTAAGGTGATTGAGATGAATAATAATAAAGTAAATAACATCTTAAATAGAATGCCTCTAGCAACAGCTGGCATAGTGCATGATTTTTCTATCAACGGGAGAGGTCTATCCTAACGTTGGTAATTTTTAGGAGATGGACCTCTGTAGTAATACAGAGGTTTTTTTACGCAAAAAAAAGGAGAAATCATGAATAATAATTTAAAAAATAATATATATAAGGACTATGTATTTACATTTCTGAGTCGCTTTGACTTAACACATGGCATATGGATGTTGTATCTTGCTTATAAAGGACTTAGCTTATTTGAAATAGGTTTGATGGAAACGGTTTATCATATCTCATCATTTACTATGGAAATACCAACAGGAGCAGTGGCAGATATACTAGGCAGAAAAACGAGTAGAGTACTTGGTAGAATCGTTTCTTGCTTTGCAATTACCATCATGATATTTGGTAATAGTGTATATGCATTTGCATTGAGTTTTGTTTTAACTGCTCTTAGTAATAATTTAGAATCTGGAGCAGGAGAGGCACTAATCTATGACAGTTTAAAGGAAATTAATGAAGATCATCTATATATGAGGATAAGAGGTAGAAACGAATTTTTCTATCAAGTAACAAAAACAGTATCACTTCTTTTAGGGGGATATATAGCTACTTTATCCTATAGTAAAGTTTACCTTATATCGTTGGCTTTTGCTGTGATTACAGTATTGCAGTCTTTGACATTCGTTGAACCAGTTATAGGTAAAGTTGAAAAAAAAGAATCTGCTTTAAAGACTTTTGTACATCAAATTGTATCGAGTTCCGAAGTACTAAAAAATAAAGAACTATTAGAAATGATTTTGGCACTCGAAATATTCTCAACTTTTTATACTACAGAGTTCTTTTATATGCAAAATCATCTAAAGGCAATGGGTCATTCAGAATTTCATATAGGAATTATTCTATCTGTTAGTGCCTTGTTTGCTGCATTAACTGCAACACAAGCCTACAAACTTGAAAAGCGATTTAAACTAAAATATATCATTAAAGCAGCTATTGTAATTGCTTTAGTTGCATTTTGGGGAATGTCAATTAGAGGTGTCGAAAAATACGCTTTTATTGCACTTTCAGCAGTAGAGGGATTACTGTTTGTCGTATTAAGTGATTATATCAATAAACTGATTCCAAGTGATAAAAGGGCTACTGTACTTTCTTTTCAAAGTATGATCTTTAGTTTGTTTATGATTGCCCTGTTCCCAGTTGTCGGTAAAGTGGGAGATCTATATGGATTGCAAACTTCCTTCATAATGATTGCAGGTGTATGTACTATAACTTTGCTAGGGCTACTAAGAGTAGTATCAAAACGTAAAACGCTGTAAAGCGTTTTTTGTATATTAAGAAAGTCCTAACTTCTTTACATTTGTGTTACTGATAAATGAAAAAACTTATCGTGTAATCTTCTTGTGTTATTGTAAAAAAGGAGGTTGATATGAAAAAAACTATATTATTAATTATTTGTGTTTTGTTTCTAATTTCATGTGGTCAAACGGAAACAAAAATAAGTGTTAAAGCTTCTTACGATGAAGGCGAAAGAGAAATCATTATTGAAATAGAAAATGAAGGTGATAAATCTATTTGGTACAAACCGGATGAAATTTTCTTGTGCAAAGTTACCAATAAAAAATCTAATTCAGAGTACACATGGAATAGTGATGAGGATGAGAATTATGAACTTGAAATCGGTGAAACATATAAGGTAAAGCTTCGAGAATCATTACCTGTAGGTGTATATGAAATGTCAGTAATCACACTAACAAAGAAAAATGTTCAAGTGAAACATTTATCTACTATTGAAGTGAAGTAGTGTTAGTATAAACTTATTGAGGAGAAAGTGAATGATTATTAGAGTAATTTCTTCAGAAGACACTTATCCATTAAGACATAAGATACTAAGACCCCATCGACCTTATCTTGAGATTGTATATGATACAGATCATGAGCTTGATACTTTCCATATAGGCGCTTATATTAATGGTGGATTAGTAGGAATTGTCTCCTTTAATAAGGACAATTTAGAAGATTTTCCTGGTGCTCATTATAGACTGAGAGCAATGGCTGTTCTTCCTGAGTATAGGAAAAATAACATAGGCAGAAAGATTGTAGAGTATGGGATTTCACTTCTGAAGGAGAAATCTGTAAATCTAGTATGGTGCAAAGGAAGAGTGAATGTTCAAGGTTATTATGAACAGATAGGATTTATGTCATATGGAGAAACATTTGACTATCCAGACTTAGGTGCACATATCATATTGTATAAAGAACTTAGAAAAAGTGAGTGTTAATATCAATGATATTTTGATAGTGGTGATTAAGGTCTGTTATCTTTACTTATATAAAGAACTGTAGAGATGATGAAACCTGAGAAATTTCAGAAAAAACACTTTACTGTAAAAAGAGAATAATGCTTGTGCTTTTTTAAAAAAATTTAATAGACTAGGAGAGATTATGATGTTTTATAGTATATTTGGGTTAATGAATGTTTTAATATTACTAGGTGGGTTAGCGGTAAGTATTTATTGCTTGATTTTGTTTGTAAAACTTGCTACAAGAGGTATAAGAGCTTTAGATATTTATATTGAAAAAAACTCTCGAGGTGATATGTAGTGTATCGATTTGCTATTTCAATAGCCACTGGTTATTTAGGATTATGGGTAGATACTTTTGTAGGAACCTCTGGTGCTTTTATGGTTATTGGTTTTTCAATCCCGTTATTTGTAACTGTTATAAGAAATTATGAAGAGCAAAAAAATATAAGAAAAGAGAATGCTGAGATAAAGTTAAAGTTAATGCAGTGTTCTTCGAAATTAGATTTACTTATAAAACAGGATCATCTTAATCGATGATCCTGTTTAAATTATCTTTTCATTTTAAGATGTGATTATATTTTTTCTTTAATATAACCTTTTCTATAAGCATCTAATAATAAATGAAGATTTTCTATGCTAGATCGTAATTCAGATCCGATGTCTGTATCATTAACAAATTTTCTTTTTTTACTTTCTTTAATATATACAGTGTTTGGAATACTGTCTTTTTCTTCGTAAATTGCATTGTGCAATGACTCGAACGGTTCGTGGGATACAAGTATCATACCTCTAGAGTTGTAAGTAAGAGTATAGCCTGCAATGCCTGTTGTTTCATGGTAGGCTTTAGAAAATCCGCCATCAATAACAAACATTTTATTGTTTGCCTTAACTGGGTGTTCGCCTTTTAATGTTTTAACAGGAACATGGCCTGAAATGATATTAGAATTTTTAGGATCCATTTCAAAATCCTCTAGAATTCTGTTAATAAGTGTTTCATCATCTCTGTTTGCAAAATATGCATTTGCCATTTCACTATGTGAAGATTTATCATCGATAAAGTATCTTTCAAAAGTCGTCATTTTCTTTTTAGCAAATAAAGGAGAGCACTCTCCATTCCATAAATACCACATTAAGTCTAACCCAAATCTTTTCTTATCTGGATCGTTTTTATGATAATATGCTTGTCTAATATGTGCTTCAATAATATCAAACAGATCCTTTCCAGAATAAGTTTGATTATTAAGTGAAAACTCTTTGAATGTTTTATCATCATTTATTGGCATACCAGCATGATATAAAAGGTTATCGTTGAATCTTAAATAAATACTACCTTTTCTAAATAAGAAATCTGTATGCTTTTGGAGCTTGTCTGAGTTCTCAAATGATTTAACAAGTTTATTTAAGACAATTTGCTCATCATCTGTCAGTGCATATGGATTGTTTGTGTCTAGTGTTGGAAAGTCGATTTCATTTAACTCATAAACATGACCTTCTATAGTGACTGTTTTGTTTTCTACATCAATGGTATCTAGGAATAGACGGTGTTCCATTTTAAAGTCAGGGTTTCTTTGAATCAATTGACCTTCTACTTTAAATTGAATTATTGCAATAGCTTTGTGCATTTTTTGAATAAGTTCATTTTCTTTTTCAGTCCATTCTCTTTCCGTTGATTTACGCGGTTTGAATTTGTCTGATACATTTGGATAGTTTTCCATAGCGAATGTTGCAAGTGGAAGTAAGTTGATACCGTAGCCTTCTTCAATGGTTTCCATATTTCCATAACGCAGTGAAATTCTAAGGGCATTAGCAAGACAAGCCTCAGATCCTAAAGCAGCCCCCATCCAAATAATATCATGATTTCCCCATTGGATATCTACACTGTGATGTTCCATAAGTTCATCTAAAATGATATGAGCACCAGGTCCTCTATCGAAAATATCACCAACTATATGTAAACGATCCACAACTAGCTTTCTAATAACACCGCATAAAGCGTAAATAAATTCTTCTGCTTTTCCTACTTTGATGATGCTTTCAATAATTTGATTGTAGTATTCTTGTTTGGAAGAAAGTGTTTCCTTTTCGTGTAAAAGTTCCTCTATAATATAGGCAAAATTCTTAGGTAATGTTTTTCTTACCTTTGAACGAGTATATTTGTAAGAGGCAACACGACATAGGATGATTAAACGATAAATTGAGGTTTTAAACCAACTGTTCATATCTTCACCAGTACTGCTGATGATATCAATCTTTTGCTCAGGATAATAGACCAATGTAGCAAATGATGTTTTTTCTGTTTCGGTCATTGTATTACCAAATGCTTCATCTATTTTTCTTTTGATAACACCAGAAGCATTTCTAAGTACATGGGTAAAGGCTTCGTATTCACCATGCAAATCTGTTAAAAAGTGTTCAGTTCCTTTTGGTAGAGATAAAATAGCACGTAGATTGATTATCTCAGTGCAAACTGCATCTATGTTTGGATACTGTTTTGACAGTAATTTTAAGTAGTTAATATATTTTTCTGAATTCATAATTGCTCCTTATATGTGTTTGATATGATTATAGTATAAACAATATGGGTACAGGTCAAGTGTATTGATAGAATATTAATTAAAATGATTGTGAACTAAATTAGTTAAATTAGTTGACAATTGTTAAAAAATAAACTATCATAATTATAGAGATAACAAAATTATAATCATTACAATTTAGGAGGTAATATGAAAGTCGTAGTTATAGGGTGTACACATGCAGGTACGGCTGCAATTGTAAATGCAGCTAATCTTTATGAAGATATAGATATTACAGTATATGAAAGAAATGATAACATCTCATTCTTATCATGTGGAATTGCACTTCATGTAGCAGATGTTGTAAAAGACCCGCAAGGATTATTTTACTCTTCTCCAGAAGCTCTTGCTGATTTAGGTGTGAATGTAAATATGAAACATGATGTTTTAGATGTAAATGTAGATAATAAAACAGTTCAAGTTAAAAACTTAGAAACAGGTGAAACATTTGAAGACGCTTTTGATAAATTGATCGTAACAACAGGTTCTTGGCCAATTCAACCACCGATTGAGGGAATTGAGAAAGAGAACATTGTTCTATGTAAAAACTATGACCATGCAAAAGTAATTATTGAAAAGGCAAAAGAAGTAGAAAATGTAACTGTAGTTGGTGCTGGATATATTGGCGTTGAACTTGTAGAAGCGTTTGAGATGCTTGGTAAAAAAGTAACACTTATTGATGCTATGGATAGAATTCTACCTAAATACTTAGATCCTGAGTTTACAGCACCTGCTGAAAAGTCATTTGCTGATAAAGGGGTAAATTTAGCCCTTGGTCAAACAGTTCAAAGATTTGAAGGTGAAGGAAAAGTTGAAAAGGTTGTCACTGATAAGGGAGAATATAAAACTGATCTAGTCGTATTATGTATTGGTTTTAAACCAAATACTGGTTTATTAAAGGGCCAAATTGATATGCTTCCAAGTGGTGCGATTATCATAGATGAGCATATGCATACAAGTCATCCTGATGTATTCGCTGCAGGTGACAGTTGTGCTGTAATATACAACCCGACTGGAGAAAGTGCATACATTCCTTTAGCAACAAATGCTGTTAGAATGGGTACAATCGTTGCTAAGAATCTTGTGAAAGATACTGCTCGATATATGGGAACTCAAGGAACATCTGGTATTAAGATTTACAACCATAATATTGCATCAACTGGTTTAACTGAGTTGACTGCAAAAGACAAAGGTGTAGATGTAGAAACTGTTCTAATTAATGAAAACTGGCGACCAGAGTTTATGCCAACTTATTGTGAAGTAACTTTGAAAGTTGTGTATGATAAATCATCTAGAGTTGTTTTAGGTGCTCAACTAATTTCAGATGAAGATTTGACACAATCAATTAATACAATGTCAGTTGTTATTCAAAACAAGATGACAATTGATGAACTTGCTTATGTAGATTTCTTCTTCCAACCTCATTATAATAAGCCTTGGAATTTCTTAAATACTGCAGGCTTAAATGCAAAATAGTAGATTAATACCTTTCATTTTAATGAAGGGTATTTTTATTTTTGCATAAAATAACAAGGATTTAATTGAATTCCTGAGATTGCATCATATAATTAAATAGAGGTGGTTATTATGTTTGATAATGCAATGGAGCATTACAATGAAGCAAGAAGCAAAGCACGAAGAGAGTATAATAGAAGAAAAGCAAGAGGTTTGTCAGGCCATTTAACTTCACTAGAAGGAATTATTAAAGATATAGATATTATGTCTACAATTGATATTGGTGAAATGGAGATACCTCTAAAAAAGATTAAAGGTACCAATTCATCTTTTAGAAGAATGTCTTTTTCAAAGAATTTTTTACCTCTAGAAGATTCAAAGACTGAGTTTGCCTCAAAGTGGATTGCATTATGTGGTGCACACTTGGAAGAAGGTATTAGAGATTCTATAAAAGTATATGAGTATATGAATTACTTTTATGTCATAGAAGGTAACAAACGTGTGAGTGTTTTGAAGTACTTTGATGCTGATGCTATTCATGCAAGAATTCTCAGATTGATACCAAAATATGATGAAAATGATGAAGATGTTAAATTGTATTATAGGTTTGTAGAGTTTAATAAACTCACAGGACTAAATCAAATATGGTTAAGTGATATAAACGATTATGATGAACTAGAAGAGGCTTTAGAAAAGTATACACCTGATTCATCGTTCTATGACAGTAAATACAAAGCTTTCTACCATGAAGTATATTTACCATTCAGAAGAGTATTTAAAGAGGCTGGTGGTGATAAACTTGATTATACTACTGGAGATGCATTGGTACTTTATAGTAGAATCTACGATTTACCCAAGAGTCTATCTATAACTGAAACGAAGCAATTGATGCCTTCTCTTATTAGTGAGTTGATGAATTTTGACCTTGAGGTATCGCGGGATATAAAAACTTCATCTGAAGAGTTATCAGCAAATTTATTAGAATCAATTTCAGGCATCATTGGACCTAAAAAGAGAAAAATAGCTTTTATATATGCCAAACACATTGAAGAGTCTGGGTGGTCATATTCACATGAATTGGGCAGAATTACAATTCAAGAGAAGTTTGGTACAAGCATAGAAACTAAATCATTTGAAAACATCAGAGATGATGAGCAACTAAAGGAGTTAATTGATCATCTCGTACTTGAGGGGTATCACGCTGTATTTACGACGGCTATGATTCATAGAAAAGTTACTTTGAGTGCTGCTTTAAAGTATAGAAAAGTACATTTCTTTAATTGCTCAGGTTCGAGACCATTTGTTCATATGTCGAGTTACTATGGTAGATCTTATGAAACACGATTTTTAACAGGAATGATTGCAGGAGCAATGACAAAGAGCAATATTCTAGGTTATACAGCATCTGTTAAAACACCAGATACAATGTCTTGTATCAATGCATTTGCATTAGGTGCTAAAATGGTTAATCCTAATGCTGTGGTAAAGGTATCTTTTACTGGAGTGTGGAATAGTCCAGAAGACAATGAAAAGAAAATTAAAATTCTTGCAACTGAAGGTGCTGATTTGATTAGTAGTAAGAACAATATACTTTCAAGAGAAGCCACTCGATCATATGGTATTACTTCGATGTTATGTACTATCGATTCCGAGACTAAATCACTGTCATCCTATTTAGCTGCACCTATTTGGAGATGGGAAGTATTTTATACAAAAATTATACAAGCCATTATGAATGGTTCATATGATAGAATTATAAAAGGTAAATCCAAACAAGTAATTAACTTTTGGTGGGGTATTGAATCAGGTGGTATTGATATCTATATGAATGATATTGTTCCTACAGAAACAAGAAAACTTGTTAATATATTAAGACATATGATTATTTCGGATCAGTTTAATCCTTTCAGTGGTCCTATTAAAGATCAGATGGGAGAAATACGCGTAGAAGAAGGCGAAGTTTTAGCTGAAGAAGCAATTATTGAAATGAATTGGTATGTGAGTAATGTAAAAATCCTGGATTTATAAATCCAGGATGTAATATTGAAAACCATTAATAATAGTTGTTTCATTATATTGAATAATGCGTTCTTGCTGTTTATAGTTCAAATGTTGGTGACCATGAATCATATATTTGGGTTTATGATCATCTAATAGTTTGATATAACTTTTAAAACCGATATGGGCATGATCGTCGCCGTCACCTAGTCCAAAAGCTGGTGAGTGGGTAAGGAGTATATCGAAGCCTTTCTTAAAGGCTTTTTTATTTTTCTTTATTTTCTTGTTCATAGCTCTTTCAGAGTATTGATGTTTTCCACCTCTATATTCCATACAACCACCAAGACCTGCAATCTTTACTCCATTGAAGTCATAGACAATATCTTCAATACAGATACATCCTAAAGGTGGCTGATCATCATAATGAGTATCGTGATTGCCGTGTATATAAAGTAACGGTTTCTTTAAAACCGTAGTTAAAAAAGTTAGATATCTAGATCTTAAATCACCTGCTGATAAGATTAAATCAATATCAGAAAATTTCTCTACATTGATGTGTTCATAAAGTGATGGAGAAATCACATCAGATACAATAAGTATTTTCATAATGCCTTCTTTCTGAATTTATTATACAACGGTCACAAATTGCAAGCAAATAAATAGCCTATCTTTGTTAAGGATGCTGAAAATAACAAGATTTTTTTAGTTAATTTAATAACGAAACTTGCATATTGCCACTCTAAGAAGTATGATAGATAAGAAATAATTTTTAGGAGAATGAAATGAAAAAAAGTCATAAGATTTATGCTATAGTTGCATCCTTTGTTGTAATGTTCATATTGGCAGTTACAGAGAGCATCAGGGGTATCTTGATTCCAACTTTTATGTTGGATTTCAATGTATCAGATACACAAATAGGTATGTTATTAGTTTTATCAACACTTGCTTATATATTGGGTACGTATTTAGCGGGCAGTCTATCACGCTTTATGAACCAAAAACAGTTGGTGATTATTGGTATGACAATTAGTGGTCTTGGTTTTCTTGGATCATCTTTTACTCAGGAATTTTATCAATTGGTAGTAGGTTATATAGTATTAACCACTGGAATTGGCTTTGTAGTATTAGGTCTAAATACGATTGTGCCAGCTATAAAAGTAGTTTATATCAGTGTTGTTATTAATACACTTCATTTCTTTTATGGTTTGGGTGCGACATTTATACAAAGAGTGGCTGGCTATCTAATTGCAAATGATGTGAGTTGGCGACATATTTTTTGGGTGTTTGCAGGTTTGTATGTTTTGGGCATACTCTTGTATAGTTTTGTAGAACAACCAAAAAAACAAAGAGAAGCAAAACATTTAGAAAAAATACATAAATATGAAACACCATTGATTATTATGTTTTGCCTAGGTTTAGGTTTTTATGTAGCCTCAGAAGTACAAACTGGTAACTGGTTATTAAACTTTTTACAAGTTCATTATCATTATGATGCTAATGAAGCTTCTAAATATGTTGCATTATTCTTTGGAATGCTTGCAATTGGTCGTTTGTTTGGTGGGTATATCTTAGAGAAAATTGGCTACTTAAAGGGAATCACTATTGCTTTGGTTTTAGCCCTGTCTACTTATAGTTTGGGACTTGTTAATGAAAGCACATTGCTATTGTTATCAATTTCAGGTTTGTTCTGTTCAATTGTTTATCCAACAACAATGCTTGTAATTCAGAGAATCTTTGAACATAATGCAATGAGGGTTGTTTCAATTGTTAGTATGACATCATCAATTGTTAACATGATTTCAGGTTATTTGATAGGTTACTTAAATGATCATATTGGTGTTAGATTATCGTTTTTTTCAATCCCAATTTTTTTTGGAATAACATTAATATTCTTTATTGTGATTAATATGGAAGTAAAACGTGTAGAAAATAAAAGAGAAGAATTAAAAGAGGTGAGCATATGAGAATCGGTATAATAGGTGCAATGAGTGAAGAAGTAGAAACTCTTAAAGAAGAAATGCTTTTAGAGGAAAAAGTTGAGAAAGCTGCTATGACTTTCTATAAAGGTATGTTGCATGATAAAAGTGTTGTCATTGTAACTTGTGGTATTGGTAAAGTTAACGCTGCAGTTTGTGCGCAAATATTGATTGATAACTTCAAGACTGACAAAATCATCAATGTAGGAATTGCTGGTGGACTTAACAAAGATATATTTCCAGGAGATATTGTTGTTGCAACAGACTTGGTGCAACATGATATGGATGTTAGATTCTTTGGTGATCCATTAGGACAAATACCAAGATTAGATACATTTGATTTTAAATGTGATAAGGAACTTATTATGATTGCTAAAAATGCAATTGATAATTTAGAAGGTTCTAAAGCATATACAGGTCGAATTGTATCTGGTGATCAATTTGTATCAGTCGCTGAACATCAAAAGTTTTTAGGTGAGCACTTTGATGCCTATGCTTGTGAGATGGAAGGTGCTAGTATTGGTCAAGTGTGTTATCTTAACAAAATGCCTTTTGTTGTAATCAGGTCAATTTCTGATAATGCAATTAATGGTTCGCATATGGACTATGAAACATTCGCACCACTTGCTATAAAAAATTCAGTAGCAATTCTAAAAGATATGATAAAAGAATTATAGGAGGCCTAATGGGTTTATTAGAAGAATTAGCAGCATTTAAAGAAATAATCGCTGAAAGAGGTTTAGAGGGTTCGGTGAGTAAAACAACTTTTGGATTTGTATATAATCAACCTTTTTACACTGAAAATATTGGTGAAGAATTTGAAGATGCATTAGAAAACTTAAGAAAGCTTGATATACCAAAATAATCCCTTAGGGATTATTTTTTTCGTCTTCAACATATTCAATAATATCTCCAGGCTGACATTCTAATTCTTTACATATGGCATCCAAGGTAGAAAAACGAACAGCTTTAATTTTTCCTGTTTTCATATTGGATAAGTTCACATTTGAAATACCAATTTTACTTGCAAGTTCATTGAGTTTCATTTTACGATCTGCTAAGATTCTATCTAATCTAATAATTATCATGTAAGCTCCTATAATGTTGTGTCATATGATTCCTGTAAATATACACCGTAATTAAACACTTCTGCTAATAAGTATACTAATCCAGCATATAATAATCCAGAAAAATGCATGGTTCTTATATTGATTAAAGTATGACCAAGCCATATTGAATAGACCTGTTGAACGATTAAATCAACAAATAAAAAATAAAAAGCAACCATGATGCTGATGATTTTTAGATAATTGACTTGTCTAGCCTTAAATCGTTTAGATATAATAAATAAATCATCGATGATTTTACGAAGCAAGTAAAAGCCTAGTACAAGAAATAATGCTGTTGGTATAGAGTAAAAGAATGTCCTGATTAGCATAGCAGACTTGGGATTCCTCTTAATTTTACTAAAACTACCATTTAGATATTTTGTTTCAATGGTAGATGAAATATATGGAGTCTCACCTTGATTGTTGGCAATTTTGTATGGGTAATCCTCTTGTATTATAAAAGTATCTGCTGGACTGAAGAGTAGTATGATTGCCGTGATAAAGGATAGTGCTAATATAAAAAGAAAAACTATGTAGCTAAAATCGATGACTATTTTGATCAGTTTGAATAATTTAGATGATTGATACATTTCTTCCTCCTAGTATGTTTTATACAGTAATAATATGGTAAAAAATGAATATGGTCAATAGAAATTAATGATAAACGTTAATATTTTAATGTTAAACATAATATTTGATGATTGATATGCTGTATTCTTTGCTTTACAGTTATGTTATTTATTAGTATGATAGGATAGTATAGAAAAGGATGAGTTTATGAAAAAAACAATTGGTATATTTGCTCACGTTGATGCGGGCAAAACAACATTTTCAGAGCAGCTATTATTCCATACTGGTATGATTAGATCTGTCGGTCGAGTGGACCACCAGAATGCTGCTTTAGATTCTCATGATATTGAGAAAAAACGAGGTATTACAGTTTTTACAGATCAAGCTTATTTTGACTATAAGAATGATACATATTATTTAATTGATACTCCAGGTCATGTGGATTTTTCTTCTGAGATGGAACGTGCGATTAATATATTAGATTATGCTGTTATCATTATTAGTGGAATCGATGGGATACAGAGTCATACCGAAACTGTGTATGAGTTATTAAGTAATGCTGGGATTCCTATACTATTTTTTGTTAATAAGTTGGATGCTTCTCATGCTGATAAAGAAGCTGTTATTGCATCTTTAGATCAAACATTCGGTTCGACTCTACTATTTGATGATATTCCCTATGAAGGCTTAGCTGATTACTCTGAGGAACTAATGACCATGTTCTTTGACGATAATCTTGATGAAAAAATATTCTTGGATAAAGCTTCAAAGTTATTATCAAAGAATGAGATACATCCAGTTATGACTGGTTCTGCACTAAAGGATAGTGGTATTGATCAGATCTTAATAAGACTTGATCAGTTAACAAAGACATCATATGGTGGGGAAACACCCTCTGGCGTGGTGTATAAAGTTAAATATCATAACGGTTTAAGACATACATATATTAAATTGCTTGAGGGCTCTTTAAAGGTTAGAGATGCTATTGGTGATGAGAAAATTACAGATATTAAGAAGTGTTTTGGCACGAAATTGGAAAGTATTACATCGATAGAAGCAGGGGATGTAGCAGCATTAGTTGGTCTTACACTTAAAGTAGGCGATACATTCGGAGATGCGAGTAGCATTGATTTTGAGATGATGCCTACACTAGTGACCAAACTTTCTTTTGATTCATCCTTAAATCCGAAAGATGTTTATAGGGATATGAAAATCTTAGAAGATGAAGATCCTTCCTTAATGGTTAATTACTCATCAAAGAAGGAAATCACTCTAGGAATTATGGGTACTATTCAACTTGAAATACTAGAAGAAGTTATACCAGAACGGTTTGGCTATAATGTTGAGTTCTTAGATCCTCAAATCATCTATAAAGAATCAATTAAATCAGAGGTTATAGGCTGCGGTCACTTTGAACCTTTAAAGCATTACTCGGAAGTGATTTTAAAGTTAGAACCGAATACCAGTGGACAGGGCATTGTGTTTAAGAATGAGTGTTCAACAGATCACTTAACTGTAGGAAATCAAAATCTAGTGAAACATCATATATTTGAAAAAGCACATAGAGGTATTTTAACTGGATCTGAAATTACGGATATTAAAGTTACATTAATGACTGGTAGAGCTCACAATAAGCATACATCCGGTGGTGACTTTAGAGAAGCAACTATCAGAGCTCTGCGTCAAGGGTTGGAGCAAGCAGAGAATATATTGTTAGAACCAATGTATGAAGCTATTATAAGGATTCCTTTTACAGACATGGGGAAGGTGCTTACTGACATAACCACAGCTCATGGTACTGCAGAAACGAGTCAAGAAGGTGATGATATTATTATTACTGCGAAAGTACCTGTGTATACATTTAAAGATTATAATAACAGATTATTAAGCATCACCAGTGGTAAAGGTAGGATGAGATTAAAAGTTATCGGCTATGAACCATGCCATAATACAGATGAAATTATAGAAGCTATTGCCTATGATAAGATCACAGATGATGAATATCCATCAGGATCAATATTCTGTTCAAAAGGAAAAGGATACACAATACCTTGGCAGGAAGCTAAAGATCATATGCATTGTATTTAAATATCGTAGATCTGATTTGTATTCTGTCTATATAGTCATATTTAACGATAAAAGTTTGAAGTTTACTATTATGTTGTTTATGAAGAGTTATTATGTTCAAGTAAATAAAGTTAATTTTTAGGTGCTCTATGATAGCACCTTTATTTTATTGTTAAAGAGTTACTTACTGAGATAGATTTGGTGAGTAGCTCTTTTGCTTATGAACTTATATATTCATAGTTATTGTCCGTTTTTACTGTTTATTACGAAAAATTAACAATATAACGAATCGTTAATATTTTGTGAATAGAGCTTGCAAGGCGCTGGGAAATAAAGGGAAAGTGTCAAAGAAAAATGACAGATGAAGCAGTTGAAATATTACCTTTATGTAACATATACGATTATACAAAAATACATCTGTGATTTGATTTAGCTAGTCTTGGAAGTTTGTTAACAAATAAATGAATTTTCAGAACTATCAATTTGACATAAATATTTTCAGTTGCTAATCTAGTTTCATGGTTCGAAATTTATGAAGTGAGCATGGTCAAGAAATGAGTGTCTAAGTGTTAAATTTTGATGTAGGAGAATTAACGGAATAATTATATATTTTGTGATTGTTATATCGAAATTATCTTTGCTAAAGTAATTGTTATTTGGAACGAAAATATATATTTGTATGACCTATTAGTTGATTATGAATAATGTTTTTTTTCTGAATTATCAATAGATTTTATAACATACTATTTAAGGGAGGGTATTTATGAAAAAAATTATTACTTTACTGCTAGCATTAGTATTAGTGTTTTCACTAGTTGCTTGTGGTGGTAACAATGTATCTGAGAATTCGGATACAGTGACGACTACTGTAACAACGACTAACACGAACACTGAGAAAACTGCTACAGAAACTGATGAAGTTAACATGAGACCATTTGTTGCTGCATCGACAGATTTTAATGGTGACTTCTACGCAGGTTGGACAAATTCAACTTATGACAAGAATATCAGACAATTAGTTTGGGGTTACGGCCTTATGACTGATAACGCTGCTGGTGAAGTTATTGACTCACCAATGGTAGAAGAGAAGACTGTTTCTGAAGACTTAACTGAGTGGACATTCAAAATCGTTGACGGTATGAAATTCCACAATGGTGAAGAGTTGACGGTAAGCGATATTAAATTCACTTACGAATTTTACATGGCTACTGAAGCATTAGCTGCTACAGGTGCTTCATCTTCAATGGCTGACTACATCGATACAATTACTATTGATGAAGCTGCTAACACAATTACTTTCAAATTAAAGAAAGTTATCTTCACAACAGATGCTACTGTATTCTATGAGACTTGGATCTTAGCTGAAGATACAATTATGGAAGGTGCAGCAGCAACTGGTCAAAATGCTCAAGAGTATGTTAAATCAACAATCTCTAAGCCTATTGGATACGGTCCATACATGATAACTGAGTTCAGAGAGTCTGAGTTTGTTAGATTGAAAGTTAACCCAGATTACGTAGGTAACGCTCCAGCGATTCAAGAAATTATCGTTAAAGTTACTCCTTCTGAAACTGAGTTAGACCAATTGTTACAAGGTGAAGTTGACTTGTTAGGTAGAACAGTTGAATCTGAGAAGATTGAGGCTGCTAAAGAAGCGGATTACTTAACAACTAACAACTACTTCAGACATGGTGGTGGTACTATGGTACTTCACACTGATTATGAAGCATTTGCTTTAACAGAAGTACGTCAAGCATTTGCATACGTATTTAACAGACCAAAAGTTATCGAGTTATTCTTAGGTGAATACGGTATTTCATCTCAAGGTCCTTACTCTAAGAACCAATGGATGATGTACGATGATGACGAAATGTCAATGGTAGGTACTGCTGAAAATGGTAGATTTGAAGATTCGTTAATCAACTATGACATCTTAGATGCTGATGGTAAATTTGATGAAGAAGCAAATATTGCAAAAGCTCACGAATTATTAGACGCTGCTGTTGCTAAGACAGAAGGCGAATACGCTAACTTAACTAAAGATGGCGATACTTACATTTGGAAAGGTGAGCCTTTAGAAATTAAGATCACTTATACTTCAACATGGTCAGATACTTATAACTTAGTATGGAATGATGAGTATATTTCTAAATTAGGTTTCAACGTTTCACTACACGGTCTTGACTGGCCAGTAATGTACGGACACTGGACTGGTGACCAAACTGAAGAGAGACAATACCATGCATTTGTTGGTGGTGTTGGTTACACTATTAAGTCTAATCCAAAAGGCGATTATGCATCTGATAAGATTATGCCTTGGGGTCAACCTTCAAACAACGGTCCTAGATTCTCAGGTGGTAACACTTACACTGTAGAAGAATGGGATCAATTATTAAACGATATCGAAAACTGTCACCCAATTACTGGTGCTGATGAGTACAGAGAATTATGGAGAGAGTATATCAGAACATTTAACGCGGAAGTTCCTGTTATTCCTGTATACTCTAACAACTACCATGATTTATATGTATCTGACTTAGAGAACTTCAACACAAATGCATTATGGGGATGGCCAAGAGCTATTCTTGATGCTAACTGGAAGTAATCATTAGTTACAAAAACAATTTTTAGGGTTAAGACCACTATTTTGAAAAATAGATAGTGGTCTTATTTTTCAAGATATGAGGTGAACGAATGGAGAACAAAGACACTAGAGGGTCTAAGACGTTTTTTGAAGTTATGATGCCATATATGACTTATTTAGGAAAACGTTTACTTTCTTTAATCCCGGTCTTATTGATTATATCAGTAGTAATATTCATATTAATCAATTTGATGCCTGGTGATCCTGTTATGGCTATGCTGGATCCAGAAAAGACAG